>Ga0209446_1000020_pt1 | contig 50102 bp, 50 predicted proteins | sample BogFormECP04_OM2_FD_188242 | JGI IMG/M metagenome (GOLD analysis project Ga0209446, IMG submission 188242) | Bog forest soil microbial communities from Calvert Island, British Columbia, Canada - ECP04_OM2 (SPAdes) (version 2) | ecosystem: Environmental > Aquatic > Freshwater > Wetlands > Bog ... | reverse complement strand
CGCATGTGACTGCTTCGTTGCCGGTGGCGGGGAGCGGCGGGCTCTTGGGCGGACACTGCGCGAGGTGGGTGGGGAATTGTTTGGGGATGTCGGTCATTAGGTCGACGGAGATGCGGAGTTCTTGAGTCGCCTGGTCGCGCTTGCGGGTGAATTTGCAGACTCCGGAGACTTGATCGCCGGGTTTGACGGTGACGGTAACGGTGACGGGGCTGCCGAGAATCCCGCCCGCGGTGGCTTCGTTGAGCCAGGGACACTTCGTTTGTGCATGGCAAATCGTAGGCGTGAACAGCGCTACGGTAAAGAGCAGTGGGGGGGAGATTCGCATCGTTAGGATTTTGTCGCGGACTTCAGCACTTCTGATTTGAGGATTTTGCCGCCTTCTTGGATCACGTAGAGGCGGTTTACCTCGAGATCCTTTAGCTGGTCGATTTGGCCGCTTAGCCAGCGGATTTCGACCATGTCGACTTTTGTGGCTTGTTCCAGGCCAAAATGCATGCGCATGTCGTTTTGCGAAAAATAGCTGCCACCGCTGCGGAGTTCGTCCATTTGGACCAAAGGTTTCTCCGCCGAAGGAAGCGTTTTCGCTGTCACCAGGACGCGGCTGCCGATGCCGGTGCGATTGGACTTTGTGCCGACTAGCTTGATCTTGATCCAGTTGCGGTTGAGGGTGGAATCGCAGCGGAGGAGTTGGGGGATGGCGTTGACGCAATTGACGGCGATGTCGAGGTCGCCGTCGTTGTCGTAGTCACCGAAGGCGCAGCCGCGTGCTGGGGCGTTTTCCATGATGCCGGGGCCGCCCTGGTTGGTGACTTCTTCGAAGCGGCCGTTGCGGAGGTTGCGGTAGAGGTATTTGTGTTCGGCGTATTTGAGGTCGGCTTTGGATTTGTCGACCTCGGGATAGACGTGGCCGTTGGACATGAGGATGTCGAGCCAGCCGTCATTGTCCATGTCGAAGAAGCCGACGCCCCAGCCGAGGAGGCGGGTGTTGACGCCGAGGCCGCTGGGATAGGTGCGGTCTTCGAAGACGCCGTCGCCGAGATTGGTGTAGAGCGAGTCGGTGTCGCCGGCGAAATTCGTTTTTACGATATCGAGGTTGCCGTCGCGGTTGTAGTCGCCGATGGAGACGCCCATGCCGGCCTGGGGTTTGGCTTCTGCGGAGAGCGCGGCGCCGTTTTCGATGGCGACGTCTTTGAAAGTGCCGTCATGCTGGTTGAGGTAGAGCGTGGCGGGGGCGGAATCGTTGGCGACGTAAATGTCCGGCCAGCCGTCGTTATCGAGATCGGAGGCGGCGACGCTGAGACCGTAGGTACCGACGGCGTTCCACATGCCGGATTTTTGGCTGACATCGGTGAAGGTGCCGTTGCCGTTGTTGTGATAGAGGATGTTTTTCGCACCGGCGAGGCCAGGAGGACCGCAGGCTACGACGATGCCTTTGTAGGTGCAGGGTCCCTCTTCGGGTAGAGGAGCGGTTTTTAGATCGAAGTCGACGTAGTTGGCGACGAAGAGATCGAGGTGGCCGTCTTTGTCGTAGTCGACCCAGGTGCAGCCAGTGTTCCAGCGCGTTTTAGGGCCGGGCTGGAGGAGGCCGGTGCGTTCGGTGACATCGGTGAACGTTCCGTTACCATTGTTGTGATAGAGGACGTTTTGGCCGTAGTAGGTGACGAAGAGATCGTCGTAGCCATCGTTGTCATAGTCGCCGACGCAGCAGGCTTGTCCCCAGCCGGTGCGGATGTCGAGGCCGGAGCCTTTGGTGACGTCGGTGAAGGTGCCGTCGCGGTTGTTCTTGAAGAGGCGGCAATGCGGTTCCTTGCCTTTGGCGAAGCCTTCGAGGCGCCAGCCATTGACGAAGAAGACGTCGAGCCAGCCGTCGTTGTCGTAGTCGTAGAAGGCCAGGCCGCAGCCGGTGGTTTCCAGCAAATATTTGTTTTTGCCGACGCCACCGAAGATGGTTTCGACGTCGAGGCCAGAACCTTTGACGACGTCAACGAAGGTGACGCCGAGCGGCGTGCCTTCGATGGGGGATTTCGGTCCGGGAGGAGGAGGAGCGGGTTTGGCGTCGTAGCTGCGCTCGATGGGGCCAATTTTTGGTTTCGGCGGGGGTTCCTGCTGTTGCTGAGCGGCCAGGGCCAAAATATCTGCGAAGGGAAGTACGAGAGCGGTACGGCTAAGCGAGCGGAGAAAATTTCGGCGATCCTGGTCCGACAAGAATCCTCCTTAGTTAGCGCTGACCGGAGCCGTTGCCGGCGGCGCCTGCGTTGACGGTGGCAGCGGGCTTGAGGTCTGTGTGCATGTGCCAAGGCACGCTTTCGGTCGAGATCTCGGGATGCCTGCGCAGAAAGTCGAGAGAGTACGTCGGGGCTTCGGGGTCGATCCGCTTGGTGACGTATAGCGCGGCTTGGGCGGCGGCTTCGGCCTTCATGCCTTTGCGGCGATAGAGGATGGCGAGATTGTAGTGAGAGGCGAGGTCGTCGGGGTCGATGGCCTGCAAGGCTTGGAACTGGGCTACGGCGTCATCGGTGCGATGCTGCTGGTAATAGGCGATGCCGAGTTCGCGGCGGGCGTCGCGCGATTGCGGAAACTGCTCGACGACTCTTTGGAGATCGGCGACTTCGGATTCGGGATGTCCTTCGCGGCGTTCGACGAGGGCGAGATAGTAAAGGGCTCGGGCGTAATCAGGATGCAATTGCAGCGCTTTTTCCAGCGCGGGGCGGGCTGACGAGTATTTTTCCCACTCGATGTAGGTTAGGCCGAGATTTACGTAGCCGTCTTCGTAGTCGGGGCGCAGCTTTGTGACTTGTTCGAAGGCGGCGATGGCGTCGGAGTATTGCTGCTGGTCGAGATAGCCGATGCCAACATTGTTCCAGCGCATCCAGTCTTGATTTTCGTTTGGCGCGGGAGCGGTGGGGTCGTTCATGCCCATGTTTAAGACGCGCGTGCGGGAAGCGAGTTCGACGACAGGATAAAGCGGATGATCGGTGCCGAAGACGTTGTTCAGATAACTCTGACGGAGGTGACGGTAGTTCACGCGGGCGGTAATGCTGAGTGGGCCTTTCACGTCAGGCGGAATGCGGAATTCGTAGCGGACAAGGGCGGAGCGTCCGGACTGGATGGAGTTGTCGTAGGCCATGGAATGGATGGTCCAGACCTTATGATTGTCGACAAATTCGCCGGAGAGATTAACGGGGCGGTTGGTGAAGCTGTGCGCGCGAGTATCGAGCATGCCGTCGGGCTTGAGGAAACCGCTGTGATAGATGTCGTTGCCAGTGGCGTCTTTGACGGTGACTTCGACCCATGCCTCGTAAAGGTCGCGGACTTCGGGGATGAGCGAGTGGCCGATGTTTTTGTTCTGGATGACGACGTAGGCTGTGACGGCGCTGTTTGGCTCAAGCTGGAAGGGAGCGGAGCCGAGAGGGGCGATCATGTTGTCATCGCCGGCTTTTTTCAGAGCGAAAATGTCCACATTTAGGAAGTTACCGGCTTTGAGAAACTCGATTGTTTTTTGGAGCTGCTCGTCGAAGCCGTAGTAGTAGGGAACGGCGGTGTTTCCAGCGAGCCAGCGATGGGAGGCAAAGGTTCCGCCTTTCGCGCCGTAATCGGGGAGAGTGGCCATTGCGCGGCGCATGTGGCAGCTTTGGCAGGAGGCGAAGTCAGCCGAATAAAAAGTGAGCGGGTTGCGCTTGGAAAATTTGGAGTTTTGCCATTCGTCAAAAACGGTGAAGGCGCGGATGAATTTGTATTCGTTCAGGGGATTCGGGAGATTGGCTTTGTGGCAGGCAGCGCAGAATTCCGGTGTGCGATAGAAGGGCTGCATGACGGCTTTGGAGTGACGCTCGGGATGCTCGAGGATTTCGCCGAATTGAACCTGGCCCGGAATGCGATTGCCGTTCTCATCGACCATTACCGCGGGAACGCCCATTACATAGCCGCCATTGCCTGAGGTGGACTGTAGGCGCTGGATGGAATGGCAGGTGGTGCAGGTCAAGCCGTCTCTGTCAAAGGCGCGATCGACGTGCGAGTCCGTGGTCAGGCCGCCCGAGAGCACAACGATTGGATTGTGGCAGCTATCGCAGTGTCGCGAGAACTCGATGCCTTTGGTCCGGACGAGGATGTTGACGCTCGTGCGGTAGAAGGGTGTTCGGAAGGAGTTGGAGTGCAACGCCTGACGCCACTGGCTGTAGGCTTCATCGTGACAATGGGCGCAGTATTCGGCTTCGGGGAAAGCGCCGGGTTGAATGAAATCGTTGCCCTCGATGGCGGCGTTGCCGGGGAGTGACAGGTTGTCCTTGCCGAATAGAAAGTTGTAGGTCTTTCTTATTTCGTCGGCGTAATTCATGCGTTCGGGGTTTTCGGCGGATTGGGCGCGGGTGGTGACTGGCACGATTCCCAGAAGCAATAGCAGGGCAACCAGGGAACCTGCGAGAATTGCGAGGATTCGTCTCATTCGGGAGTTCATCACCGTGACATACCTGGACGAAGCAACCTGCCCCAGCTTTCCCTCAACTGCGCGCGATTTACGTAACATTTCGAACATCGCAAACCCCTGTACCGGCAGGGACCAATCGCCCACAATTCGTACTCGTTGGCCAAGGATGTTGTGCACTCTGGTATACCGCATCCGAGGTTCTGTGTAAATAATGGGATTCTCACGGTGGAGTCCACGTGGGATAGCGACCGGCGGTGGAGCGTCTGTTCCCGGCTGCGGCTTTTCCAGATCGCTGGCCTTTTGGCGTTTGGCGGCCGCTTCGGTGTGTTTTTCCGGTTGCGCAAGCTCTGCTGTGAGGGCTGTTCGTGCGCTGGGTGGTTCCGATCAACCTTAACCAGCTGGGCGAAGATACGTCTCGACTGGCGCAACAGTCAGAGCTTAAGCGCCATTTTAACTTGCAGTTCAGAAAGCACTGGTGCTATTTATGCCTTCAGCTATGGGTGAGGCGAAAGCACGAACGGCCAGAGCTGATGACCAGCTCTTTTATGATGCGTTCAAAGCAAGCCCTATCGGGATTACTGTGGAGGACCTAGAAGGGCGGCCTTTATTCGCAAATCCGGCTCTTTGCTCGAGTTAGGATTCAGCGAAGAGGAAATGCGCCGCAAACATTATGTCGAATTCTCCCCTCCCGAAGATGCAGCGAAGGATTGGTTTTAGTCCCAGAAAGAAGTCAGCAGACGCGGCGGGATAGACGAGTGCCGGGAGATTGTAGCGCCTTCGCAATTTTCGCGAAGTCACCGACTTCACGTCAGTGGTCTAGATAGTCGCCCCGCCGGAAACTGACCTACCGCCCTATCGGCAAGACACCATCAGCGCTGCGGCTTTTCCAGATCGTCGGCTTTTTGACGTTCGGCAGCGGCTTCCGCCTTCTTGCCCTGGCGTTCGAAAGCGTTGGCGAGTCCGCGGTGCGCTTCGGCATAGTTGGGGTCTTCGCTGAGGGCTGCCTGGAATCGCTCGATGGCGTCCTCTATCTGGCCTTTTTGGAGCAGGGAGTTGCCCGAATTTGTGGAGACTTCGGCGCGCTGGCGTTGCATCACAACGCGCTCGAGGTCAGCGCCCTTTTTGCGTTCGGCTGCGGCCTCGGTCGTGTTTCCCTGTTGCGCGAGCACGACAGCCAGTGTCAAGTGAGAGTCGGGCTGGTTGGGGAGTTGACGAATCGCTTCCCGGAGAGCGTCGGCAGCTTCGGGCAATTTGTCCATCTTTCGATAGAGGCTGCCGAGCGTGGCCCAGCCATCGGGGTTGTCGGGATGGAGCTTCATCGCGAGGGATAATTCGCGGGCGGCATCGTCGTATCGTCCATCCTGCATGTACAGGATTCCTAGAGTGTAATGCGGCTCGTGCGCGGGTGGATTTAGCTTGGAAGCAGTTTCGAGCTCCGGAATGGCGGCGGCATTGTCGTCCTTTAACTTGAGCGCAAGACCGAGATTGTAGTGGAGCTGGAAGCTCTGAGGATCAATTTTAAGGCCCGAACGAAGGACGTGGATGGCTTCATCGACTTCGTTCATTTGCAGGTACGCGGCGGCGAGATTCTCATGTGCGGTGGGGTCGGCGGGCTTTTGTTGGAGTGTGCGCTGCAAAAAGGGAATGGCGTCCTTCGCGTTTCCGGCGAGGAGAAGCGTCAATCCCAGGCTGGCGATGGCGTCGGCGTTTTTTGGCTCCGCTTGAACAACTTGGCGGAGGAGGGGAAGAGCTTCAGGATCGTGGCCGGTGCGCTGCAGGGCGCGAGCCAGTTGATACTTGGCTTCGGCGGACGCGGGATCGAGGTTGATGGCGCGTTGGAATTCCACGATAGCTTTATCGTCTTCATTATTCGCCGCATAGGCTTTACCGAGCTCCGTCGCGGCGAGCGGGTTGTCGGGGGCCAATTGGATAGCCAGGGTCAGCTCTTGGATTGCGGATGGCGCTTGTTGCAAGGCGAGTAGCGCTGCGCCTAGATGTAGATGAGCGGAGGTGGACTTCGGATTGAGCTGAATCACTTTTTCAAACTCGCTGACTGCCAAAGGCCAACTGCGCTGCTGTGCGTAAAGCGAGCCCAGCGCATCATGGAGATCGGTGCTCTGCGGCGATTCGGCCACAGCGGCCTTCATCTTGGCGGTTGCTGCCGGGAGCTGGCCGGTGGCAGCCAACGACCGCGCATAGGCTGCAAGAACATACGAAGGCAGTACGGAGGCGGAATTCGAGCCAGGCTTGCGCTGCAACGCGACTTCCATATCTCTGAATAAAACAAGCGCCTTCTGGTTAGCACCTGTTTGCTCGTACGCCAGGGCGAGATTGGTCTGGACCGAAGGATCGCCGGGTTTCAACTGGTGCGCCTTTTCCAGTTCTTTAATTGCTTCGGGAAGTTTCCCGAGACGCATCAGAACGGCGCCCAGGGCGCTATGGCCTTCTTCGATTTGAGGCACCAGGCGAACGACCTTCTCGAACTGCGCTTGGGCGGTCTTGAAGTCGTTGTTCGCGGCGGCCGAAGTGCCTGCGCGATACGCTGCCTGAGCTTCTTCGTTGATGCCGACTGGTGATGCTGCTGATGAAGCGTTTTGCGTGGCGAAGCCACGCGGCGTGATGACCGCAGATATCGAGAGTGCCAACGCGAGCAGGAGAGAGGAGGGAACCCAGTTCCAAGGTGCTGCCGCGTGAGTGCGAACCAGGGAGTTGCCAGTGTGCATTGGGAAAGTCCCCGCAAGAGACATGAGGTCAAGGGAGCTCAGACGAGCCGTTGGAACAAGGCATCCGAGGAGAGTATATCAGCCTCTTTGCTGAGATTATCTGCACTAGAACCGAAGCCGCAGCGATTTGCATGCGAAAGCGAGGGTCAACGGGAAATGTCCATGAAAAGAATGTAAGAATTGAAGACTGGAGCGGCACGAGAGATCGAGAGCGAACGACTATTTGTGTCTGTCCATCCAGACACAAACAGTCATCAAGCAGTCCAACGAAATTGGAAACAAGAAACAAAAGGGCTTTTCACTTATCGAGTTGCTGATCGTTGTGGCGATTATTTTGATCATCGCGGCCATCGCAATTCCTAACCTCCTCCGGTCGCGTATGGCGGCCAACGAAGCATCAGCGGTCGGTTCGATCCGTACGATCAACACCTCCGCTGTGACGTATTCGTCCACGTATCCGTCGAACGGCTTCCCAGCCTCTCTGGCAGTCATGGGCGGTGCAAATCCTTGCACGGCCGCTCCGGCGACCGCTTGCTTGCTTGACCCCGTTCTTTCGGCGGCCACCAAGAGCGGATATGTGTTCGCATGGACTGGCGACGGACTCACCCCTTCAGTCAACTATTCGATTACTGGTCTGCCGGTTGTGGTAGGCAGCTCTGGTCAGCGTGGTTTCTACTCTGATCAGTCCGGTGTGATCCGTTACACCACGAACGGCGCTGCGCCGACAGTTGCCAGCCCGCCACTTCAGTAAGCTTAATTATCGACTGGGCAACCGGTTGAGGAAAGAATCGAGAGAGCACGGGACTACGGTCCCGTGCTCTGTTTTTTGTTGGGCACGGAATTTCGAAAAGAGCAATGGAAAAGGCGGCTCAGGCGGTTCTTGGACTACCACGCAAGAAATGGAAAACGAGCATGATCAGGCCAATGACCAACAGAATGTGGATAAGGCCCGAGCTTACGTGAAAAGCCAGAAAGCCGAGCAACCAGAGAACAATCAAAACCAAGGCAATGAGTCCAAGCATGTTTTTGTCTCCTCAAGTCCCGGCGAGGAATTCTAGTGGTTATGCGCCTCGCGAAGTGCGGATGGCCGCTCCCGGAAAATCATCACACGGGGAAATTTTAAGAGGACGGGATAAGGAAGTCTGTTCAGTTCGATACAGTCATTGCGGTGCGAATAAGGTGCGAGTTGGACTTGATTGAGCGATGCCACGGCGAAAAGTTTCTTGGGATTGGCACTGTGTTGCGAGGTAGGTAAGTGGGGCAGACAGGCGGCGGCCCAGCTCGAAAGGTAAGGTGTACTGGGGCGTGGTAGGGTGAGCGATTTTGAACAGACAGCGGGCGGGGATGCTCGTATGTTAAGGCGCACCTGGGTTCGGATTGGAAGTATTCGAGGGAGCGGTATGCCAAGGTGCAGGCTCAGGCGGAAAACTGGCCGAAGGAGAGAAAAATGGCAACTGAGGAAACAAAAAAGTGCGCTCATCCGAATTGTTCGTGTACTGCGCAGGCAGGCAAATACTGCAGCGTGCAGTGTGAAACGATGGAAAAAACGCCGGACATAGAATGCAAATGCAGCCATCCCGGCTGTAAAGGGAAAATCGACTAGAAGCGGGCAGTGGCGTGGACTTTGTGAGTGCTAGGGAAGGATTTCAAGACAGGCGCAAGGGAGAGACCCGATGAAGCCAGGAATACAGGACGAAGTCGAGGGCAAGCTGCACAACCTGAAGGGAAAAGTGAAGGAAAAGGCGGGGGAACTGACGAACGACCCGGACCTCGAAGACGAAGGCGAAGCGGAAGAAATAGCCGGGAAGGTGCAGGAGAAAGTCGGGCAGGTGAAAAAAGTTCTCGGGAAGTAGGACGGGTTGCGGGCGGCGTGAAAAAAAAGTGTTGCCGGCTGCCCTTGGATATGGGTTGACGTTCTGCGCAGCATGAGCGCAAGAAGAGACGGATGCGTTTTGCAAATTGAGGGGAGATTCAAATGTTACTGCTAATTATTGTGCTGTTGCTATTGTTCGGCGGTGGAGGTGGTTATTACGGATATTCGAGATGGGGCAATCGCGGCGGGATCGGGATCGTCGGAGTCGTGATTATTATAGTTGTGGTCGTTTATCTGCTCGGAGGAATTCGAATATAGAGCGAACAAGGGACAGTTTGGCGCGTCGTAATCACTGGGTAAAAGAAATGAGTGAGGCAGGTTATGAGAAGTTCGATGCAGTCGGATCACCGGTCGACATGGAACGAAGTATGCGAGGCGCTGGCATTCTCATCGCTAGATACCTACGAGCGTGGCACCGATTGCACGGTTTGTTGCGAAGTGGAGCCTAACCTACAGGGCGGCGTGAAAGTCGTTGCGGAAGAACTTGCCTGGCTGGTGCTGGCCAAGGAAGCGTTAGATTCCAGTTGTAACTAATCTCGCGGCCTGAGCGCCACGGTCGACGAATCCGAATGTTGCGAAAGGGAAGGCCATGCCACAGAGTTTCCATCAGAGAGCTGCGGAGCTTCACGAACTCGCCGCGCACGCGCACCGTTCGGCCGCAGTCCATCATGGCAAAGAAGATCACCTGACCGGACACGAACTTTCCAAACAAGCGATGGAACACGCTGCAAAGGCATTAAAGTCTTCGCAGGAAGCACACCAGAAATCCGAAAAGGCCGCCGCGAAGTAAGAGAGAATCACCAGCCGAATCCTGGGGCGCGTATGCGCTACGCAATCCGTCCCATTTTATACAGACACGATTTGAGAACTCCTTTACCGTTGCTTGATTGGGATTCCAGAGTGGAAGTTCTCGGATACTTGGCCCATTGGGATTTTTCCATGACAAACCGCGTGGCTGAAATCAATCCAAGCATTTGGCTAAAAACGTGTGGTCAAGAAAAGGAGAAACATGAGATCGAACATATTGTCTGGTGCGTTGCTCACGATCATTGCGGTTGGAAGTATTTCGGGATGCTCGAGTACGCCCACGAAATCGGCGGATGTAGAGGGATCCATTCGTCAGTCATTGGATCAGGCGGGCCTTAAGGATGTTAGCGTCAGCCAGGACCGAGACAAGGGAGTAGTGACCCTGACGGGTACGACCACATCGGAGGGAGACAAGTCGCAAGCCGAATCGATTGCCAGGTCTATCGGCGCGGGGCAGGTAATCTCTGATCAGATTGCGGTGCGTCCTCCAGGTGGTGAGAGCCTCGCGAAAAGAGTGGACTCCGACCTCGACGGGGGCATTGAGAAAAACTTTGATGCCGTGCTGATACAACATAAGCTGGACAGCGATGTAAAATACGCCGTGAAAAACGGCGTGATCACACTGACGGGGAATGTAAATTCGCAGGCGCGGCGGGACTCGGTGGGACGTTTGGCGTCAGGTGTGCCGAACGTAAAACAGGTGGTGAATGAATTGGAAGTGAAGGATCAGAAGGCCAGCTCCACAGACTAGGAGTGGGGCGTAAGAGTTGTTGCCGGAGAACTTGGGTGGATGGCGCTGGCCAAGGAAGCGTTGGATTCCCGTTGTAACTAAATGCGCGGTCCGAAGGAAGAACTGACGAATCACGGCAAAGAGGAGCACTTGACGGGGCACGCACTTTCCAGACAAGCGATGGAATACGCGGCGAAAGCGTTCAAGCACTCACAAGAAGCGCACGAGAAATCACAAAAGGCTAGCGGCAAAAAATGGGCCGGAATTCCGAAGTTGAGGGAATAAAGGTGCAATGTGAGCCGTGGACGTGACTGGCGATTGTTGGGAGTGATCCCTCTTTGCGTTCATCAGGGCTTGGGTCAATTTAGGTCAGGTTAGGTCCTGATAGCGACAGCTGCAGCGATTGCGGCCTGCGGGACACGAACACATATTCGTGTCCCACGGGAAGGTTCCGATTCAACGGAGAGATGTCCCCCAACTAGCCGCAACCGCTCCCGCATGCTGACTAACCCGAGTCCAGCTGCTCTCTTTGCCGACTCCACGTCGAACCCTCGGCCCGAGTCGGAGATGCAAAGTTCAATTTCTTCAGACTGGCCTGACAGTTCAACTTCAGCTTCCGCCGCTTCGCTATGCTTCACGACATTTTGCAAAGCTTCCTGCGTAATCCGGTAGAGGCAGAGCGACACATCTTTCGGAATCTGTCCTGGAATGTTGCTGTGGAGGAACTGGACGTCTATCTTATGCTGCGCAGAAAATTCTCCGCAGAACCCCTTCAAAGAGGCAACCAAGCCCAGAAGTTCCAGCCTCGCTGGATGAAGCTGATAAGACAAGCTATGGATGTCGGACGACACTTCTCGGGCTGTTTCCGCAATGGTGTGCAGTTGTTGTTTGGCTTTGGACGAAATATCAGGCATGCCCTGTTTGAATTGCTCGACGCTGATTTGAAGGACCGCCATTCGTTGACTCAGATCGTCATGCAACTCCCGGGCAATCCGGGTTCTCTCCGCTTCCTGAGCGGTGATCAGGCGCCCGCTCATGGCCATGAGCGCTTCTTCGGACAGTTTCCTTTGCGTGATGTCTTGAGTCGTGCCCCGAAGGTAGATGGGATGACCGCTGGCATCAACCACGGCCTCACCTCGGCTGGTAAGCCAAAGTTTTGTGCCGTTTAAACTTGTAGCCTCCAAGTCCAGTTCATAGGGGATTCCGGTTCGCAGCGCCTTCTCAACCCCTTGCTGCAAACGATCCCAGCTCTCCGGAGTAAAGAATTGCTCGTGATCTTTAAAGGAAGGTGCTGGTAGCTTGGGATTGTATCCAGCCATGCGATACAGCTCTGCTGACCAGGTCATGGCATCGGTGCGGGGATCCCATCGCCAGCTGCCGGTCTGAGCCATGCGCTGGGCTTCATTCAACTCGGTGTCTCTCTGTCGTAAGGCCTGCTCCGCATCGTTGGTCTCTTCAACAAGAGCTGCCAGAGCCATGAACGGCGCGGCTGTAAAGAATAGGAACAGTTGCAGCGACGGGACATCGATAAGCAGCTCCGGCCCGGTGAACGGACCTCGGCCATGGATTGCGCCCCAGATCGCTACAAACGCAATGGCAATCATGGAAGTGCTGACTCCCGTCGAACCGAAGCGCAAAGTGCACCACAGCAGCAGTGGAACGAGAGAATAAAGCAATGTGGGAAGGGTGCTCCCCAAGGGAGAGGCGAAAGCGAGCTGCCCGAGAACAACCAAGGCAACGAGCAGCACGACTGCCTCGATGTAATGCGCGAGGGGCTTTTTTGCCCCGAGCGGAATTTCTCTGGCCCAGCCCAAAATGGCGGGCATCAGAGTAAGGAATCCTAGCGCCTCCGAAAAGAAAGCGACCTTCCAAGTTGCCCAATAGTTACTGCTGTTGGAAAGAGCGCCTAAGAATGCTCCAACGAAGGGTGCCAGGAACACCGCGTAGAAGGAGTACTTAGCAAGGGCTTTGACACTATTCAGCCGAGGCGCGCCGTCGAATGCGTAACGAAGGCACCAAGCAGCGGTGAGAACTTCTACCGCATTCGACAGAAAGAGCCAGACAATGGCATGAGCCGGGGCTCCCCCCTGCAGGTCATAGAGGACAAATCCAGCCAGGCCAGCCAGCAGGAATACCGGCCACAGCCTGCGCCTAACCAGGACCAACACGGACGCGAGAATGACGTTTCCCAGCCAAAGCGGCGAGACCATTTGCGGCTGGACTATCAGCGCGCCGCCGAGCCTTCCCGCGATGTAACACAGGGCAGCCACCAGACATGCCTGGAGAACGACGCGGAGATAGGGGTTCAGGTTGGTAGTGCTCCAGGACAGCCGATCTCGTTTGGTTTCGATGGCCTACCTCCGTTTCAGCAGGGCCGGGTGGTGGCTGCATTCTGTCGCGAGTCTACAACCCATCCAGGGTCAGTGCAGGCGACGCTGCTATGTTACTCGGATACGAAGATATTGTTTAGCGGGTCTTCCGTTTTCAGGAAGATCGATCGCTCGTTCAACCAAGCCACATTCTGATTTGGGGTCAGCGAAGCCAGAGGAGCCCCAAAATGGGATACCAACAGGACTGTAATTGTAGAAACCGTAGCATGAAAGCTTGGCGTCAGCAAATTGAATACTCATTATGTCCTACGACGTGATGGTTCGCAAAGGTAGCCATAAAGCGAGTAGTCGGGTAAAAGAGGGTCTATGTGACAAACTCGCGTCTTACCGCGTCAGAGCTGGAAGCTCACTCTAACGGAATAACATAGAGGGAAGCTCTGTTGCGTGTTAGATTGGCGCGTCCCGCGGTTGCGGAGTTCTGACGAAAAAGAGCTGCCGATCCCACAATCCTGGAATAACTAGCGGCAGAGAGAACGAGAAACCGGACGTTCGGGTTTTGTCTGGAGAGATTGAGGAGGTAAGGATGGACTCGATGGGCGGGGTGCTTACGGTTTTGGGAGTGTTCTTTGTAATTTTTGTTTTGGGCTTGGTGTTCGGCTCGTTTTTCACTGTGGAGACGGCGCAGGTGGCCATCGTGCAGCGTCTGGGTAAGTTCGCGCGCGTTGCAGGTCCTGGGCTGAATTGGAAGACGCCTTTCATCGAGGCGGTAGTGCGGCGCATGAGCATGAAGGTGCAGCAGTTTGACGTGAAAGTCGAAACCAAGACGCAGGACAACGTCTTCGTGCAAATTCCCGTGTCAATCCAATACAAAGTGATACCGGATTCCGTGGAAGCGGCATTTTACAAACTGACCGATCCGGTCAAGCAGATCGAATCCATGGTCTACAACGTGGTGCTGGGGCACGTTCCGAAAATGAAGCTGGACGATACTTTCCTGAATCAGGCGGCGATCGCCAATGATTTGCGCGACAGCCTGGACGGCTCGATGAAGGAATACGGCTACTCGATCGTGAAAGTGCTGATCTCCGATATCGTGCCGGACCAAAAAGTGAAAGCGGCGATGAACGATATCAATGCCGCGCAGCGCGAACGCGAAGCCACAGTATCGCGCGCGGAAACGAATAAGTTGCTTTTGGTAAAGCAGGCCGAAGCAGAAGCCGAGTCCAAGCGGCTGCAAGGCGAAGGCATTGCCAACCAACGCAAGGCCATCATTTCCGGCTTGAAAGACTCGGTGGAAGACTTTGCGAAGACCGTTCCGGGTTCCACACCGCAAGATGTCATGCAACTTGTCTTGATGACGCAGTATTTCGACACTTTAAAGGACATCGCCGCGAATGATCGTACCAACACCGTGTTGATACCGCATACGCCAAACACGCTGACGGATCTCTTTGGCCAGATCCGCAACGCCGTGATCACCGGCACGGAAATGACCAGGCATGATGTACCCTCCTCGCTCACCCCGAGCGATTCCAAAAAATGAGCGGCGATCTTCACAGAGCACAGACCATCGATTGAAGAGAGAATGTGCCGGATACTGTTGGAGTCGAAAAAAATAATATGAAGAAACGGGATCGCAGGAGATTTTTGAAGAGTTCGGCGGTGGCCTTCGCCGCGAGTTTCGGTTTGGGGCGTGAGGTTCTTATGGGCGGGGAAAAGCTTGAGGCGTTGACGCGATGGGGCAGCGGGGGAGAAAGTGCGCAGAAAGCGTTTGGGAATGAGGGGAAGAAGCCGCTGCGGCTGGGATTGATTATTGGGATTGGGAATGATCCGGACGCGGCGATGGCTAAAGTGCATGAGCTTGGCTTGCCGACTTGCCAGGTGTATGTGACAGAGTTTGCGCCGGGACTTGTGGGGAGTTTGGGGAAGGCGCTGGGGAAGTACGGGATTGAGGCGACGTCGATGGTGGTTGGCGGGCCGGGCAAAGAGGTGTGGGATTTTTATGAGGGACCGTTGACGATTGGGTTGGTGCCGCGAGATACGCGAGCGGCGCGGATTGCGCATATCAAGAAGGCGTCGGATTTTGCGAAGGAGTGCGGCGTGGCGGCGGTGCAGACGCATTGCGGATTCATTCCGGAAAATCCGAATGACGTGTTGTACAAAGAAACCGTAGTTGCGATGCGGGAGGTTGCGGAATACTGCGAGAGGAACGGGCAGAATTTCCGGTATGAGACGGGGCAGGAGACGCCGATTACTTTGGTGCGCGCGATACGGGATGTCGGGCTGGACAATCAGGGAGTGAATTTTGATTTGGCGAATTTGATTTTGTATGGGAAGGCGAATCCGGTGGATGCGATTGAGATTCTTGGGCCGTATGTGCAGGGGATTCATGCTAAGGACGGATGGTGGCCGACGAATCCGAAGGATTTGGGTGAGGAAGTGGCGATTGGAAAGGGGAAGGTGGATTTTCCGCGGATTATTGCGCGGTTGAAGGAGATGAAGTATGCGGGGGCGGTGACGATTGAGCGGGAGATTTCGGGGGAGAAGCAGATGGAGGATGTGAGAGGGGCGAAGGAGTATCTTCAGAAACTGATTGGTTAGAAGGTTGGAAGGTTTAGAGGTTCGAAGGTTAAAGGTTTACTGGTTCGAGGTTGAAGAGTTAAATGGACCTGAGAGGCCCCCTCCCCGGTTTTCTGTAAATGCGGATTCTAAAGGACTTTAAGTCCTGCGTTTTGGAAGTGCGGATTCTAAATGGGTTACGGGGGTGTTTTGCGTAGCGGAGTCCAAGAGGGTTGGAGGCGGGATGGCAGGAAGAGAGAGAATAAGTCAGACGTTCAAGATTTCGGTGAGAGGAATTGCAAGGATGAGGGTGAGGGGCGCGGCAGAGGCACAAGGGTCGCTGAGTTCCAAAAAGGGAATGGAAAGCGGGCTGGCGAGCAGACAGCACGTAGCACTATAGTATAAAAGGGTAATATTGTCAAGAGAATTATAAGTGTTTGGGGAGAAGCAACAGAGCGCGGGTACGAACGCTGGTGCACAGTCCCATTGTGGTTTACTACCAGATCCACGAGGTTCGGCGTCTGGTTGAAATTCTGCACCTGAGGCACGCCGCTAGAGAGCTTGCGAAGTTTTAGACTTCGCGGTGGAGAGAACTCATTCCAGGGCGGAGGAGAGGCGACGTCGGGCTTCTTCGAGGGAGATGGGTTTGACTTTGCCGGAGTTGATGTAGGCCATGCGGCGCTCGACTTCTTCGTCCCAAGCGGCTTCGACGGAGGGATCATGCGTTTCGTCGAGACTCTCGATGAGAGAACCGGCGAGGTCAGCGCGTTCCGAGACCGTTAAAGAAAGTGCTTTTCGTAAGAGTTCTGGTGCTTCTTTGGTCATGCGTTCATGGTAACGCCCAATATGATCATGTGCGGAAGGGGGGTGGCCTACCCTTTGTAGAAACCAACCACAAAGGGTAGGCCACCCCAGGCTTAAGGCGCGGCCACCCGCCAATGAATGGGGCCGGTCGCTTTGATGCCCACGCGGACCGGTTCCGGGGAACCTTGCAAGTTTCGGTAGAATGCGTGAGCTTCGCCACTTGATGTCTCCCGCGAGGGCGACATCGAAGCGTTGACAGGGGAAAATATGGGACGGGTATTCAGCCGCGTAAGAACTAACTCCGGGACGCCGACGCTGTAAGGAGAAGCGGAAGGCAATACCAGGCACACCGATATAGATCCCGCGCACGTATGGAAGCACCTCGCAAGGGAACCGGGAGATCCCGTGTTCACCCGGAGGTAACAAGACCGGGGCGCGTCGGGAAGTCCAAAGACGTACGCCGACGATGAACGAACACGGGAAGTCGGACAGACTGTAGTACCTGAGAAATCCCCGAACAAGACTGGGAAACCGGAGGCGGAGGGGATGGAGGGAAGAGGTTTGACCAAAGGGAACCTGCCACAGCAAAACGCAACCAGGACACCGAGCCGTAGGGTCGGAGGCGAAGGCAAGTCACGAGCAAGGGCTTAGTGGGCTGTATGCAGGTATGTTGCGCGGTCGCCTCGGATGTGATACAGCGAGGCGTGAGCAGTGGCCGTCGCATTGCGATGCCGCCAAGGAGAAGATGAATGCGAGAGCGTAGAGGGGTTGGAGAACAGGTCGGGCGGAGGGAATTTATTGGTGGGGCGGCGGCGGCGGGTGGGGTGATGTTTATTCCGGCGGCGAGGGTTTGGGGGACGGCGGCGAATTCGGCGGTGCAGGTGGGGCTGCTGGGGTGCGGAGGACGTGGGACGGAGGACGCTACGAACCTTGTGGAGACTGGCGGGGCACGCGTTGTGGCTCTGGCCGATATGTTCCACGATCAGTTGGATAAGGCGCACGCGGAATTCGACAAGATGCAGTCGGCGAAGGGATATGCGGCGATTGATGCGGCGCAGCTTTTTGTCGGGCCGATGGCTTACGAGAAAATCGCCGCGTCGAAGGAAGTGGATGCGATCGTGGTGGCTTCGCCGCCTTATTTTCATCCGCAGCATTTGGAGGCCGTCGTAGCGGCGGGGAAGCATGTTTATTGCGAGAAGCCGGTGGCGGTGGACGTGCCGGGGGCGAAGAAGGTCGTGGAAATAGGGAAGCGGGCTGAGGGGAAGCTGAGTTTGGACGTGGGATTTCAGATTCGGGATTGTCCGCCGTTTGTGGAGTTGGTGAAGCGGATTCATGGTGGGGCGCTGGGGAAGATTGTTTGCGGCGAGGCGCACTATCTTTCGGGATATCTGGACCGGCCGGCGTGGCCTGGGGCTTCGCCGACCGAACGGAGATTGCGGAACTGGGTTTATGACCGTGTTTTGTCCGGCGACATCATCGTGGAGCAGAACATCCATGTGATCGACATTTGCAACTGGATCTTGCAGGCGCATCCGGTGAAGTGTTCGGGTGCGGGCGGGAGGTTGGGGCGGCCTGCGGACGGGGATGTCTATGGGAATTACAACGTGGTGTTTACGTATCCAGAAGGGATTGATGTGACGTTCAGCTCGACGCAAATCGCGAAGGGGTGGTGGGACGTTACAGAACGATTTTTTGGGACGAAGGGGACCTCGCAGTCGCCGTACTCGGGGCCGCTGGGAATTTGGGGCGATGAGCCGTGGCAGACGCCGCAGACTCCGGAGAAAGATGCGCAGGGGTTTTCGGCGACGGGGAAGTTCACTTCGAATCTGGAATTTGCGGATGCGGAGAAGAAGAAAGCGTTCGTGGAGAGCATTACCAGCGGGAAATTCCACAATCAGGCGGCGACGGGCGCGGAGTCGGCGATTTCGTGCATGATGGCGCGGACGGCGGCATACACGGGAAGGGAAGTTACGTGGGACGAGCAGATGAAGTCGAAGGAGGTTTGGGAGTCGAAGATTGATTTGAATAAATTGAGCTGACAGCTTACAGCTAAGAGCTCACGTCAAAAGCGAAAAGCAGATCCCTTGCTACGCTCGGGATGACAATTTTTTGCTGAGGAAAAACAATTTACACAGAGATCGCTGAGGACACAGAGAGCACAGAGAAGAGAAAAGACAACGCAGAGGCGCAGAGTTAACAGAGATTCGCAGAGGAAGAGAGAAAAATGCGGAGCACGCGTCGGGAGTTTGTGATTAACGGAGTTGCGACGGCTTGCGTGGCCGGGCTTGGGGCAACGCTGGCTGGGGACTTGGCTGCAGTTAGTGGCCTTGAGCCTCAGGCTGCGGTGCTGCCGGTGAAGAAGGGGCTTGTGATGGACATGCTGCCTTCGCGCTTGAGTTACACGGAGCGGTTTAAGTTGGCGCGGGACTTGGGATTTGAGGTGGTGCAGGCGCCTACGACGCCGGACCAGCACGAGGCGGAAGAGATCAAGAAGGCTGCGGACGCGGCGAGCATTCGGATTGATTCCGTGATGAACATGGACCACTGGAAATATCCGCTGTCGTCGAGTGACAGCGTGGTGGTGGCGAAGAGCATGGAGGGGATGAGGACGTCCTTACACAATGCGAAGCTGTGGGGCTCGGACGCGGTGTTGCTGGTTCCGGCTGTGGTGAATGCGCAGACGTCTTATCGGGATGCCTGGACGCGGTCGCAGACGGAGATACGCAAGCTAATTCCGCTGGCTGCGGAGTTGAAAGTTGTGATTGCCCTCGAGGAAGTTTGGAACAAGTTTTTGCTGAGTCCTCTGGAGATGCAGAAGTACATTAGCGAGTTTGAGAGCCCGTGGATCAAGGCGTGGTTTGATGTGGGGAATGTGGTGCTTTATGGGTATCCGCAGGATTGGATTCGAACACTGGGGAAGAGCATCTACAAGGTGCATTTGAAAGATTTCAAACGCAAAGACAATGGATACGCGTGGGTGAACCTGGGCGATGGGGACGTCGATTGGGCGGCGGTGCGCCAGGCGTTTGCGGAGATTGGATATGCGGGGAGCGCCATTGCGGAATTGGATAGCGGCGACGAGGCGTATCTGCGTGATGTAAGCCGGCGGATAGACCGGTTGTTGATTAGCGGGGGCTAGGGACGGTTGAGGGTGTGGTGCTCTCGAACTAAGCGACGGCGGGCGGGGGGATTGAAGCGAGGCCGGGAAGGGATTATCGCTAGTTGGCGACGGCGACTGCTACGCCGAGTTCCTTGAGTTTGGCGCGGGCTGCGCGTTCTTCTTCCGTGCCGGGGTAGCGGCGGATAACTTCGCGGAGTTCGCGAACGCCGGCGGTTTTCTGGCCGAGTTCAATCAGCGCCATACCTTTCTTTAAACGAGCGGGTTCGAGCTTGAAGCCTTTCGGGTAGAGCGTAAGCACCTTGTCGTACTCCGCGACGGCGTCCTGATACTGCTTTTGATGGTAGGCAATTTCGCCGAGATAGAATTGGGCATTGCAAGCGAGGTCGGTGCTGCCATAGTACTTGAGGTAGTCGAGAAATTCCTGGCGGGCGAGATCGTATTTGCCGCTGGTGATGTCGCGCAGGCCGTTGGAATAGAGCATGTCGGCGGAGGGAGCGGGCGAGACGGCATTGCCTGGGGATGGAGGAGCGGAGTTTCCGTCATTCGCTGGCCTCGGGTTTGCGCCGGGAACGGCGCCGGCCGGGGCGGTGCCAGAAACTTTGGAGTCGATGCTTTGGACGGCGCTTTGAAGATCGACGAGTTGCTGATTTAGTTTTCCGAGACGGGATTTTATTTCCTCGAGATTGTCGGAAAGGCCCTGGACCTGTGTGGACATGGTGTCCAGGCGGGCGCCAGAGTTGGCTTGCACGTCTTGCACGGACTTCTGGACGCTGCCCATGGTGGCGTTGAGCTTGCCGACGTTGTCGCTGGTTTGCTCAACGAGAGTTTTAAGAACAGTGTGGTCCGTGGTGATTTGCGTGGACATGTCCTTCTGACCCTGAAGAAGCGTGGTGACATCGCGCTGCAAGTCGATGATTTCCCGAGCGACGGCCTCCGCCGGGCGCGGCCCGACGAGGCTGCCGCCGAGCGCCCCGGCAAAAATAGCGGCGGCAAAGAGTACGATGGTGCGGATTTTCATGAAAAAAACCTCCTCAGATGCGACTGCTTCTCAGACGAATATTCAGGCCAGGGAAGAGCGCTCTAACTTATAACCGCTGAGCGGCCGGTGTGTCTGGAACCGGCGGCTCTTTACTCACTTTAACGGCAGAGCCGCGCGCGAGCAAGAGATTGCTCGGTCACGCGGCTCTGACGGTCATCGAACAGTTACGTGGTTGTACTAGGCGCTATGGCACACGGACGAAGTGGCCGACGCGGTTTCTCTGCCAGCATTCCTCGTTGCTTTCCATGCAGAACGGCTTCTCCTTGCCCAGGCTCGTGGTATTCAAGCGGTCGGCGGAGATGCCGAGGGAGACGAGGTAGGCCTTTACGGCCGCGGCGCGGCGATCGCCGAGAACCAAGTTGTATTCGGTCGAGCCGCGTTCGTCGCAGTGGCCCTCGATGGTCGCTTTGACCTCGGGGTGATTGCGGAGGAACTCGGCGGTCTTTGCCAGCGCGTCGCGCGCGTCGGCGCGAATGTCGGCTTTGTTGAAGTCAAAGTAGGCGTCCTTCACGTCCCGCAGGAACAGTTCGTCGATCGTGGGACCGGGAGGAGGTGGAGGAGGTGGCGGTGGTGGCGCAGCCACGGTGACGCGGACGCTAGAATCAGCCGAGCCGCCCGGACCGCTGGCAGTAATGGTGTACGTCGTGGAGTCCGACGGAGTGACTTTGGTCGAGCCCTGAGCCGTGACGGCGCCCACTCCAGGCGAAATGGTGAGCTGAGTGGCATCGGTGGAAGTCCAGCTAAGAGTCGTCGAATCGCCAGCGCTAATGGAGGTTGGGTTAGCCTGCAGCGAGACAGTCGGGCGCGCAGGCGCAGGTGCTGGAGCCGGCGGAGGCGGAGGTGGCGGCGGAACCTTCTTTTTGCAACCTGCCACAAAGGCGAGCGCAAGCATGGTACTGAGCATGGCCCCGCGGTAGAGAGAGCTAGAAACCCGAATCATTCGAATCCTCCTCAACGTAAGAATCCCTTGTTCGTCCCACGAGCGCCATCATCCTATCACTAGCGGGCTGGGTAAAGGCAATACATCGTAGCACGATATATTATGCATCGTACACAGAGAAATGACACAGATCAGCACAAGAAGCAACTGTAAAAAGATGTAGTTCAGGGAGAATACCGCAACCAGAGCTTGTGATGGGCGGCAGGCCCGGAAAGTTTCGACAAATCTAGATCGACCGCTGTTTTACTTGGGAGACCAATTTGGGGACTCGTTGTGTCCGTCGACGGTTAGCTGGTGGGGCTGAGAGCCATCAGCCAGCATGGTCCAGATCTGTCGCGGGCCAGTGCGGGTGGATTCGAAGACGATGTGGCGGCCGTCGGGAGCCCAGCTGGGGCGCTCGTTGCGGCTTCCCGAGTCTGGCGTGAGATTGATGATGTGCTGCGAGGTTGGCTCCATGACGTAGATATCATAGTTGCCGTCTGGGCGTCGCCAACTGAAGGCCAGGAGCTGTCCGTTGGGGGACCAGGCGGGGTCGATTATGTAACCCTTATCCGGGAGATCGAGCAGGTTCACGTTGGTGCCGTCGGCGTTCATCATGTAGAGCTTGGGGATGCCGCCGCGATCGCTGACGAAGACAACGGATTGGCCGGTCTTGGGGTTCCAGGCGGGAGAAGTGCTGCCGCCATTGGAGAACGTGAGGCGCTTGGGTTTACTGCCGTTGATGTCCGTGACGTAGAGCTCGGGGTTGCTGGCCATGGAAGAGGAGAAAATGAGCTGTGTGCCGTCGGGGGACCAGGCGGCGGCGCTGTTTGTACCGCGGAAGCGGGGGAAGGAGATAACTTTGCCAGCGTCCACGGAATACATGCAGATTTGTGCGCTTACGACGCCGCTGACCGGTTGATAGCAAGTGAAGGCGATGCGCGAGGCGTCGGGAGACCAGCGCGGCATGAGTGAGATGGTGCGGAGCGACGTTAACGGGTGCTGGTTTGCACCGTCGTAGTCCATCACCCAGAGTTCTTTGGAGCCGGTGCGAGAGCTGACAAAGGCGATTTGCGTGGAGGCGATGCCCGGGAAGCCGCCGGAGAGTTTGAAGATGATTTCGTCGGCGAATTGGTGGGCGAACTTGCGGACTTGCTGGTCGGTGGGAGCGCCGCGATAGATTTTGCCGACAACGGATTGGGAGGAAGGACTGCTGACGTCATACAGCCAGGCTTGGATGGCGACTTCGGTCGTGGTTTCTGTGAGGTTGCCGAAAGCGACGTAATGTGCGTTGACCTGTGGGTCGGTCCAAGCCGCGTTTTGGAGTTCGGAAGGCTGGGTGGGCGATTGCGCGGGATAGAAGCTGGGGCTGACGAGATCGAGGATGCCGCTGAAGGCGAGGTCGTCGCGGACGATTTGGGTGAATTGAGCGGAGTGAGTCTTTGCGTTGTCGGCTCGGGGGCCGAAATCGGCTACGGCAAGGCGTATCTTTTCCACGCCGAGGCCCGTGCCTGTGCGGAACCAGGGATTCTGACTCTGCTGAGCGCCTGCGGGCAGGGCTGCAAGGCTCAAAACTGCTGTGACGGCCAGCCAATTGAAGAATTTGGACTTCACTAGCACCTTAACCTCCGGATTCACCTGCCGCGTAGAATGCCAAATAGATGCGGCTTTAGTGTGACAAAGACAGATCAAAATCGAAAATGACATCCACGCTGTTTCCGCTGTACTCGTTCGGCAACGGTCCAAAGTGGATGCCGTCCAATGCGCGCCGTGCTGAATTGTCCATCGAGAGATTGCCACTGGATTGCGACATTTGGACATTCGAAACGGTGCCGTCACGATTGATGCGGAAGGTCATCACGCAGTGCGCTTGGCGGGCGGCGCGAACAGGCGGATCGATGGTAGTTTGGAGCCAATTTTGTCCAACGCTGCGGCGGACAGCTTCAATGTACCAGCCGTAACGGGAAGCGAAATCTCCGCCGCCCTGGCCCTTCACCGAAACAGGGCCCGAACCGCCGCCGGGGGTGGGAGCGTAGCCGGTAGGAAGGTCGGGAGAACCGTGTTTTCCGTAGTCCACAGCGTTATCAGGTGGGGGAACTTTGGGTTCGTCTACCTTGGACTTGTGCGTGATCGGCTTGGGCTTTTCGTTCTTGAAAACCGGAACTTTTTCAGCTGGCGTCGGAGGCTCAGGCGGCTTGGGCTTGGGTTCTTCTTTCCACAAGCCTTTGGTCGGATCGACGGTTTTACTATCGGTGACGATTGGTTGCGGTGGCATGGGGATTCCGGACGCTGGGCCCACGATTTTTACGTTGATGCTGCCGCTGGTGCCGCCGACGTCGCCCCACTCCGGCCCGGCGAGGTGGAAATAAATCGAGACGGCGATCCAAAGGACGAGGAAGACGTGAAGAATCAGAGAGTAGACGAGAAACTTTCGGAGGCCGAGATCATCGGCCGAGATGGGCGGTAAGGGGATGATCGAATTGGCGGTGGTGCTCATGTTCAGCGAGTACGCGCGCGTTCCGAGAGCGGCTCCGTAACAATACTAATATTACTGACGCCAGATTGGCGCAAAGCGTCAATGACCTTTGCGAAGGTACCGAAGGGGATGGTTTCGTCGGCCCGAAGGAAAACGGAATCCTGCGGCTTTTTGAGTTGCGCCCGCACCTTGCTTCCGAGCTGGTTGATATTGACGGGAACGTCGGCGAGATAGATGAGCTGGTTTTTGTCGATGGTGATGACGAGGCGCGGCTCATTGATTTCCTTGACGGTCTTCGTTTTGGGGACGTCGACTTCGATGCCGGACTGCAAGATCGGGGCAGTGATCATGAAAATGATGAGGAGCACGAGAACAACGTCGATGAACGGGACCATGTTGATCTCGGAAAGTGTGCTCTGCGTGTTTTTGGAGAGTTGCGGCATAGTCTTATAAGGCGGCTGTGGGCTGTCCGCCGGAAAAATCTAAGTAAAAGTTTTTTCGATTTGGGCTCCGACTTCCAGCGCAAAGGTGTCTAGGCGCTGCGCGAGATCGCGGATGTTCTGCAAAAACTGGTTGTAGAAGATGACCGCGGGGATGGCGACGAAAAGACCCGCAGCGGTGGTGATAAGCGCTTCGGCGATGCCCGGTGCGACGGCGCGCAGGCTGGCTGCGCCCGCATTTCCGAGGCCTGAAAAGGCGTCAATGATGCCCCAAACGGTGCCGAAGAGGCCGATAAAAGGAGTCACGGAGCCGGTAGTGGCCAGCCAGGACATGCCTTTTTCGACGCGGCGAACTTCCTCCGCGGAAGCAAGTTGCATGCTGACCGTCACTGCCTGAAGGCTCTTCAGTTTCCCAGTGGGTTGCGGATTACCGGTGCCCACCTGGCTTAGTAGCTCGCGATAGCCGGCGGCATAGACGGAAGCAAACGGTGAGCCTGCGGAAGCAAGCGCTTGTGGGTTGGCTACGCCCTTGGTGGCGCGAAAGATGCGGAGGAATTGGTCGCTTTGACGGCGAACGCGGCCAAAGAGGCCGAGCTTCTGAAAGATCATGGCCCAGGAAACGACAGAAAAAATTCCGAGCAACAGCAAAATGCCGCGGGCAACCCAGCCCGTTTGTCCAAGAATGTTACCGAGATCAGCGACAAAAACCGTGGCGAACAGAAGAATGGTGCAACCCCTCAGTTAGAAGTAAATTTTCCTGACTTCAGGAACGTAGCACACGCCTACAGGGTGGTCAAACAAATGAGATGCACAGCGTAAAGATGGTGCTGCCTCTTTGGATACAAACAATTAAGCAGCGCGAGGGCTGGATTGGCCCCATGTTGGTGCGGCCGAGCGGAAGTTTGCAGGCAATCAGGTGTGTTAAACTGCGAATTGAGCATGGGCAAAACGTTTGACATCGGTTTGGAGAGACTGACGGGCGGCTCCGAGTTTCCCATCGGCAGTTCCATCACTACAAACAAGGGCCACGCAAATCGTCTGGCTGCCAGGGCCGAGGCATCGGAACTTGATACGATGCGGGGTGCCTCGCAGGGCACGTTTTTTCTGGAGACGTTTGGCTGCCAAATGAACGATCACGACTCGGAAAAGGTCGCAGGCGTCCTGCTTTCCCGGGGATACCAGCAAGTGGAGTCGCCGGATTCGGCTTCGTTGATCCTTTACAACACGTGCAGCATCCGGGAAAAAGCGGCGCAGAAAGTTTTCTCGAGACTTGGGGAGTTTGGTCTACGGCAGAATGATGGACGGATTATCGGCGTTCTTGGTTGTGTGGCGCAGCAGGAAGGCGAAGAGATTTTTAGACGCGCGCCGTGGGTGAGCCTGGTGTGCGGCTCGGCGAGCTACAGCAAACTGCCGGAGCTGCTGGCACAGGTCGAGGCAGGGAATCAGCGCGTAACCGGTCTCGATAACGATACGGACGAGACGTTTGAGACGACCGTGACGCGACGGGACAATCCCTGGCGCGCGTATTTGACGATTATCGAAGGTTGCGACAAGGCATGCTCGTACTGCGTTGTTCCCTATACACGTGGGCCCGAACGGAGCCGTGCTAGCGATTCGATTTTGCGCGAGGTGCGACAGCTTGCGGAGCTGGGATACTCGGAAGTACAGCTACTGGGCCAGACCGTGAATTCCTACAAGGACCCGACAGCGCGCAAGATGCGATTTTCGGAGTTGCTTCTGGCCGTGGCCGACGAGCCAGGGATCCGGCGCGTGCGTTTTACGACGTCCCACCCGCGCGATTTTTCGCGAGACATCGTGGATGTCATTGACGCGCAGCCAAAACTTTGCAATCACGTGCACCTGCCTGTGCAATCCGGTTCGACAAAGGTCCTGCAAGCCATGCAGAGGACCTACACCCGCGAAGAGTATCTTGAAAAGATTGCGATGATTCGCGAGGCGAAGCGGACCATCAGCATTACGACCGACATCATTGTGGGCTTTCCTGGTGAGACGGACGAAGACCTGGCGGAAACGCTGAGTTTGCTGGATGCGGTGAAGTACGATGCACTGTTCTCGTTCAAATACTCACCGAGGCCGCACACCCCGTCGCTGAAGATGAATGACGTTATCTCTGAGGAAGAGAAAAGCCGGCGGCTGGCTGTCTTGCAGGAAAAGCAGCGGGAAATTCAGACAGCGAGGCACTCGGCAATGGTCGGGGAGACGTTTGAACTGCTGGTCAGTGGAAAGTCGCGCCGCGAAAACCAGTGGTCGGGACATACTTCCTGTCATCGGGTCATAAATTTCGCTTCCCAAGAGCAGGCACTTCTGGGAAAGTACGTGCAGGTTCGGGTGACGGGAGCTACGCCGAACGGTTTGACGGGGGAGCAGGCTCTCTAGAGTAGCGACTCACGACGTTGGCTTAAGGCGCAAAGACATTCTGACGGCACGGACTGACGTCTGTGCTACCCGGGAGGTCACATGGAAGTGGAGATGAAAATCCGCGGCCTGATGATGGATCCCGTGACAAACATGCCTATTGTTGTGCTGAAGGATGTGCAGGGCCAGGCGATCCTGCCGATTTGGGTTGGCGTGTATGAGGCCAATGCCATTGCGCTGGAGATTGAAAAGGTGCAGACGCCGCGGCCGATGACTCACGATCTGCTGAAAAATGTTCTGCTCGGACTCGATGTGCTGGTTCACAAAATTGTGGTGAACGACCTGAAGGACGACACGTTTTACGCGTTGATTTGGGTAGAGCGCGAGGGGCAGATGATGACCATCGATTCCCGGCCCAGCGATGCTTTGGCGCTTGCGCTGCGCGTGGATTGTCCGATTTTTGTGGATGAAGAAGTGCTGAAAAACTCGAAAGTTTCGAGCGCGATTACAGAACGAAGCACCAACGAGCAACTGCGCAACTGGCTCGAGGGTCTCTCTGACGACGACCTCGGGCGTTACAAGATGTAGCTCTTCAGAACGAATTCTCACCCAACCGCGGTTTGCTCTGTCTCCCCACAGAGGAAGACGTTTTTTTGCTCTCGCTTTGTGCGTTAGTGCGTAAACACCTTGTCGTTTTCGACTTTGCGCGGCTGCGATGGCGCGCTAGACGTTGCGCTGACCTGCCGGGTTTGTGGGTGCGAGGGCGCGAGGGTGACAACGGCCTGATCCTTGTAGCGGAGGGCGGGGATTAAAGCGAAGAAGCGCACGACCAGAACCACACCCACGACATACCACCCCGAGCCGGGCCCGTGAAAGGGAGTGACTTTGCCGACCGCCGGGATCATCTGCGCAAAGAAAAACGCCAGTAAGTGAAATGGCAGACCGCAGAGGATGGCGCCGACAATCGCAAAGATAGTAGTCAGGAAAAGCTCATTAAAGACTTTTCCGGCGCGCCATCTCGGAACAACTCCCGTGACTGCGCCGAGCTGAGGAGAATGCAAAGCCGCAAGCGGGCCGGGAAGAGGGCGCACGGCAGGCGTGGATTTCCACCACACTTTGAGGCGTTCGGCCAGCTTGGCGGTCTGCTCTCGAAGTCGGAGCGTGGAAGCGAGATTGATGCAGCCGATGTTGAAAACGCCGCTGGTACCGAGGTCATCGTCCATCCAGTCCATATAAATCCGGCGGGGAGGAAGCAGGCCGGGCAAACCTGGCGCCACCGTGATGGCGGTGATCTGGTCGGGACGCAGGGAGAATTTCGTTTCCTCGCCCCAATAGCAGAGTCGATCGGAGCGGACAAATAGGCAGCCTAGATCCCAGTTGGTATTTTGTTCATAGCTGCGAGGCGCGGCGGCAAGCGAGAAGCCCACGAAAACACCGTCCCAGGCGTCAGCCTGGATTCCTTCCTTGGAAAGCTTGGTCTTCAGCGAAGCAACCAGCTTCGGAAGTCTCATCGGCGGCAAGAAGTTTGCGCACGCATAGTACACAGCGATGGAGGCCGCAAATCCAGCGAGAAATAGGACGCCTCGGAATGGCGAGTGCAGGAGGAAGCGATTCGCGAGGAGAGCGAATGCCGCCGGGGTGAAAATGAGCAGGGCGAGCATCGTAAAAGCGACGCGCAAACTGCCGCCTTGCTTCGTGTGAGTGGAGTGGACCTTGACGCCGGGCGTAACAGTGTCCGGAAGCACGTAGTGATCATCCGCAGCGACAGCCGTTTGGGCGATGTCGGAAATACGCTCCATCGGAATGCCCGCTTTGCGAGCGATGGCTTGCGCACGGCGCAGCGAAGAAGGGTGGGTGAGCCATTTTTCGCTCCAGTTGCTCCAGTGAATCGGCAGCATTTTCAGCTGGGCGAGCTTGAAGAGCGCGGAGATGGCGGCTTCCGGGTCGCCGGTGACTTCGACGGCGCCGGCGTCAGCGGCGTACTCAAAGCGGCGCGACCAGAAATAGGGTCCCAGCGTCACAATTGCGACGATCAGCGCGTAGCGCGGAACCACGCTGAGGTGAAGGAAAGGTTGGGCGAAGCCTACAGAGGTGACCGCGACGAAGTAGCTCACAGCGGCGGCCATAGCTAGTTTTCCTGGATGACCGAGTTTCAGGTGCGATAGCTCGTGACCGAGGACGTAGTTCACTTCGCGCCGCGACATACGCTGAAGGAGGAAGTCAGTGAAGGAAATCACGTTTCCTTTGCGCGCGAAGGCATTGGCCATCTGGCCTTTTCCGGAAGGGATGATGTAGAACTGTTGAAGTTTGACGCCCAACTGACGAGCCATGGCGAAGGCGCGATCGCGCAGATCACCGGTAGTGAGAGCGTGAGGCTGCATGCCGAGAGCTTTTTGACGCGCTCGGCTGGCAACGATAGAGACAGCAAACGCGGCGACAATCCAAAGCACTCCAATTTGCAGCGAAGCCCTCGCCATTGTGGAAAGCCCCGTAAGGAACAATGCAAGGGGCAAAAGCGAAGTGCAGCAGGAGTAGAAGCCTTGCATTGCCAGTTCGCCGCGGGTCCAGGCAAGTCCGCGGAGCTTCTCCTGGACAGGATGAGATAGAACGAGGCAGAGGACCCAGATGATCGCAGGTGGGAACCATCTGATGATCGTTGGTGTAATTGCGTAGTCCCAAATTGGTGAGATGCGTGTACCTGCGGAAAGAAATTGCAATAGCTGAACGAGATGCAGCGAATCCGCAGCAATCCACCAGCTCAGCAGCGCGAGGTTAAGAGTCCAACCCAGGTAGCGCATGTAAGTGAACCACACAACAGCTTTATCCTGCGCCTCGCTGCTGAGGGCCTTGCGGCCCATCCAGAAGGTGAGCAGCAAGGGAAACAAGAGAACGCCGAGCAGGATGTATTCCGTGCGCGCAACGGATTTAGACGAGAGCCCGAAGCGGACTGTAACGAAATCAGGGATTGCAGAATCAGTGTGCCAGAAATAAGGGTGATTCAATTCCGAGATGCGTTGCAATGTCGCGGACACTTTTCCGACAGAAAACAACTGTGCTTGGATAGCAGGTTGAGTTTCGGTGATTTCTACATCCGGGAGGCGCACGGTCACATTCAGTTGCTCGATTTGGTGAGTCAGCGCGAATTTTCGCAGCGGTGCCGTGCCGATCTTGAACTCGCGAACCGTCGAACTCCTCAGGGAAGGTGGTTCGCAGGATCCTCGGTAGCCCATTGTGCTTGCCTGGAAGGGCGCTTTGTCTTGCAGGGTACAGCCAAGCGACGCTTCGAGCACCGTCTTGATCTCAGAGGCTTTGCTCGGTTGTCCGAATGCGAAGAAGTTAACTTGAGCCTCTCGTCAGAAAATACGATACTCAAGTTCAAGGAAGGCGCCGGCTTCTCTTCGTCGTCGGCATCGTCCGATGACGATTGCGCGCGCACACAAACATCACCGCCAAACAGCGCGAGAATGAGCAGGAGCGGATAGAGCGAACTTTTCCACCACGAGCCTCGACGCATGACTAGCACCCTTTCGCCGGCGAGATGATAGAGGATCGCCGGGACCACCTCAGGATTTGAATTACCCTCAGTGTAGAGTTGGGGGATGGTGGAACTGTGTTTGTCTGTTACCGAGCGATGTACCAGATAAGGGGAGTATGGAAACAGCAAAACTGTCCATCCGGACTATTGACCGGATGAGGAGTTTCACGGGATGGATAGTGTTAAATGGCGTACCCGCTTGCGCCAGACTAGCAGCAGGACAATCCCGATAAGAATCAGCGCAAGACTAAGCCCAGCCCAGAGGCCGAAGGCTCCCCAGCCTCGGCGGAAGCAGAGCCACGCGCCAAGCGGCAGACCGATAATCCAATACGCGGTGAAATGGCAGAGCATCGGGGTGCGCGTGTCTCCCAAGCCGCGAAGGGCGCCGGTGGCGACTGTTTGAATGCCGTCAAAAAGCTGAAAGGCGGCGCCAGCCGCGAGGAGAAATATAGTGCTGTGGATGATGGCTTCATCGGGCGTATAGGCGCGCGCAATCCATCGCGGGAACAGAAGCAGAGCAATGCTCGCTGTACCCATGAACGCAGCGCCGAGAAAGATGGCGGTGCCGCCCGCATCCCCGGCGCCTTGGGGGTCCTTGCGGCCAATCGCCTGGCCAACGCGCACGGCCGCAGCTGACGAAATGCCTAGCGGGACCATATAGGTGAAGGAGACGGTGTTGAGCGCGATCTGGTGACTGGCAAGAGCGACAGCCCCGAGACGGCCGATCAAGGCGGTGACGATAGCGAAAACCCCGATCTCGAGAGTGATCTGCATAGCTGTGGGGAAGCCGAGAGCGAGCAGACGCCGAATGCGCGGCAAGTCAGGTTCGACCGGCGTGTGAAGCAGGCGCGTGCGGTGACGCCGGTCGTACCAGAGAAGATAACCCACCAGGACTGCGGAAAGGTAAATTCGGGACCAAGCAGTGGACCAACCGGAGCCCACCGCGCCCATCGCGGGAGCCCCGAACTTGCCGTAAATGAGGATCAGGTTCCCACCGGCGTTGATGATGTTCGCCGTGATCTGGGCGAAGGCGATGGGCCGCACCAGATTCATGGCTTGCATGGAGCGCCGGACAGCGAAATAGAGGAGAAGAGGCAGCGTTCCCCAAGCCAAGGCTTTCGAAAAGGGAACCGCGAGGGTGATTACGTCGGGCGCGATACGCATGGCACGAAGCATAGGATCGAAGAACCAGACGGGAGCCATCAACAGAGGCGCAAGCGCCAAGCTGAGATAGATACCGTGAAGAAGCGAGCGATGACAGTCTTCGCGCTGACCGGAGCCGAAGGCTTGAGAGACCAGGGTGTCCAACCCGATCAGCAAGCCACCTCCAAACATGGCGAGGACGTTGACGAGAATTCCACCAAGGCTCACAGCCGCGATGGCTACTGCACTGTTGGGAAGGCGTCCCACCATCATGGTGTCTACGATGGCCATGCTCATCCAACCCACTTCGGCTAGAACTAGCGGCAGAGCCAGCCGCAGTGTAGGACCAAGTTCGGCGCGGAATGTTTTGTAGCGAGTCATCGGCGGAAGAGGAGTGGAAAGAGTTTAAGCGGGCTTGTAGAAAGGCGCAAACAGGCTTGAATTTGAGAAGAAAAGGAGCATCTTGGCGATGAACTGGAAGGGTAACTTCGACGTTGTTCTAGACCGGAAGTCCCATTGACCGGAACAATGGCGCACCGTAGCCTACGAAAAGTGCTGTTTTTGTGTGTTTTGCCGCAGGCTCGTGGATCTACGCTGATCCAATCTTATTTTCTGGAAGCGGTCTGGAATTGCTGGCGCGGCTTGCGATCCGGCAAGCTTAGGAGACAACCTTGGGCATCGGGAACATATCCAGCTTTGAAGCGCGAACGCAGAATATCAGGGCTGGGGTGCGCGTAAATTCACGCGTGCCGGTGGCTGTGGAATGGGCGGAGTCGGGCCGCGCGATGCGCGCGGAGGGTTACACTGCGGACACCAGCACGACTGGGTGCCTGGCCATTATTCCTCAAACTTTTTCGGTTGGGCAGCGCTTTGTCCTGGTCAACCTGGTAAACAAGAATGCGTGCGAAGCGGTCCTGATTTGGCGAGGCCACGAAGGGCGAGCGGGGTGGGAACTAGGAATCCAACTTCAAGAGGCTTCGATGGATTTTTGGGGCTTGGATTTTTAGACGACTCGAAGCATGGGTTTGTGCCGGTTTCCCTTAGTCTTTCCATTACTTGTTTTTTCAAAACGCATGTGTTGAAGATCCTGGGCCGCGCCTTGCAGGTCTTCCCGAAAAAGAACCTTTGAGATTTCCACCGATCTCGCGGTGAATTTCCACTTTTCCCTTGCGCTAGAATGGGTTGCGAACGTAGAGTGGGCCTAGAGCTAGGGGGCTTTCTGCAGGCAGCACCCACATATAGGGACCTGGTTGCTGGATCGCGTCGGCGCGATTTACCATGCGCATAGGCGGAGGCAGAAGAGTATGACTGCCATCATCACAGTTGCGAATCAAAAAGGCGGCGTCGGAAAAACGACGACGGCGATTAATTTGTCTGCCGCTCTGGCGCATCGCGGCAAGCGCACCCTTTTAATTGACCTCGATCCGCAAGCGAATTCCACGATCGCATTTTACTCATCCGGCGAGATCGCGACTTCCATGTTCGACGTGCTCAGCGAGAGCCGAGCGACGATGGCGTCCGTTATTAAGCCGACCAAAGATCCGATACTTTTTCTTGGGCCGGGACGCCTGGCGCTGGCAAAGCTGGAGCAAGTACTGGCGGGTCAGTTCGACGCGCCGTACCGATTGAAGGACGCACTCGCGCCCATCTTGAAGGAATACGATTACATCGTGCTGGATACGCCTCCTTCGCTGGGAATTCTGACCGTCAATGCACTGGTGGCTTCCACACATTTGCTCGTACCGATCCAGGCGGCTTATTTTGCGATCGAGGGAACGGACGACCTGCTCGAGACCTACGAAAGAATTCGCGCGCGGCCAAACCCTGGGTTGAAGGTGCTGGGCGTGGTTATCACTTTGTTCGACAAGCGGACGAATATTTCGCGGGACACGCATGGGCAGATTCGCACTGTGTTCGGCGAAGTGCTGTTCAAGACGAAAATCAGCAAAAATGTACGATTGGAAGAAAGTCCGGCGTACAAAGAGACGATCTTAACGTTTGCGCCGAAATCACCAGGCGCCATCGAGTACAAGAAATTAGCAGGGGAGGTTATCCAACGTGTCGAAGAGGATCGGGTTACCCGTCACGCTGAAGATGCGGCATGACGCGCACTACGTCGAATCGCTGACGAGTTATAGCGGAGCAGCAGTGGGACGGATGATCCCTGTGGATCAGATCCGGCCCAATCCGGACCAGCCACGCAAAGCGCTGGGAGATTTGCGCGATCTTTCAGACTCGATCCGCGAGAAGGGCGTACTCGAGCCGCTCCTGGTACGTTTTGTACCTCGCGAAGACTGCTACTACATCATTTCTGGCGAGCGGCGCTACCATGCCTCGCGTGCTGCGGGACTGCGCGAGGTTCCTTGCATCGAAAAGATGGCGGACGATGCGGAAACGCTGGAGATCGCGCTGATTGAGAACATTCAGCGCAAAGACCTTACGCCGTTCGAAGAAGCCGACGGACTACACCGCTTGGCGACGCAGTTTGAATACACACATGAAGATGTTGCCAAGAAGATTGGGCGTGCGCGTTCTTCGGTTACGGAAACGCTCTCGCTCAGGAACATTCCGGAGTCGTTGCGGAAGAAATGCGTCGAGCATGGGATTATCTCGAAGTCGTTGTTGCTGCAAATTGCGCGCCAGCCGACTGAAAAGAAGATGATTGAGATGATGCATCGCATTATGCAAGGCGGGTTGACGCGCGACGAGGCGCGTCGCGAGCGGCGCGATGAGCAGGGCGGTCCTCAGCGGCCGCAGCCATTCATCTTTCAGTTCGAGCCAGAGAACGAAAGCTTCCGTTTCCGCATCCAGTTCAAGAAGAGCCATGTTTCGCGGGATGAGTTGATTTTGACGCTGCGTGAGATCCTTGGGCAGCTCGAGGGATCGTCGTCGGACGCGGCGGATTCTACCGCGGCCTGATTAGCTTTCGGCAAAACATCAAAGCGGACAGACTGAAGTCTGTCCCACCAACGCATGATCGAATTCACTCCTCAGCAGATGCAAGTTCTGGAGAGGCTTTTCGCGGCGGGCTTTCGCCCCATCGCGATTCCTCCTTATGAAAGTGCACTGTGCGTGCGGCATGGCGAGTGCGCGGCTATTCTGTCACCGATACCTAACGGCGGACTAAGGGTCCTTGCTCCGCCGTCCTATCTTGTTGATGGAAACCTGAGTGTGCGGCTGAAGCGGGGCGCCGGCGAAGTATTTGTCTGGAAGAAGACCGAGCTGGCGGCTACACGCGAGCGCCTGGAGGAATTGGAATTGTTCCGGCGTGAACTGACTCGCATTCTGGAATTGCCGCCAACCCAGTAATTCGCGTCGAATTTGCAATTCTTGCAGACTCCCGGCACACTAAAAAACTCATGGCCACTTACGACATTATTTGTATTGGAGCAGGGCCGACCGGACTGGCGTGCGCGATTGAGGCGAAGCGCGCGGGCTTGAAGCCTTTGGTGATCGACAAGGGCTGCTTGTGCAACTCAATCTACCACTACCCAGTCAACATGGTGTTTTTCACCACACCAGAGCTCCTCGAGATTGGCGACCTGCCGCTCGTCAGTGCGGCGGAAAAGCCGGTGCGCGTTGAGGCCTTGAAGTATTATCGTAAGGCAGCAGAGCATTACGCCTTGGAATTGCGGCTTTTTGAACGCGTGCTGCGAGTGGACGGGCACGACGGAAACTTTACCGTCGTGACGCAGACGGAAAAGGGAGCGGAAGGGCGTTACACGGGAAAAAAAATCAGCGTTGCGACAGGCTACTACGATCTTCCGAACGTGATGGGCATTCCGGGCGAGGAACTGCCACACGTTTCGCACTACTATACGGAACCCTTCGAATTCTGGAATCAGGACGTTGTTGTGATCGGCGGGAAAAATTCCGCCGCGGAAGCTGCTTTGGATCTCTTTCGCAACGGCACGCATGTCACGCTGGTGCATCGAAACGCGGAGCTCGGTTCGTCAATCAAGTATTGGGTAAAGCCGGACATCGAAAACCGCATTAAGGCGGGAGAAGTCAAAGCGCTTTTCGAAACCCAGGTGAAGCAGATCACGAGAGATGAAGTGGTCGTGCAAAATGGCGCTGGCGAGAAGCGATTGCCAGCGAAACAGGTGTTCGCCTTGACCGGCTATCATCCGGATTATGCGTTTATCGAAAGCCTTGGCGTGCGGCTCGATCCCGATACGCGGAAGCCTGCACTTGATCCCAATACGCTTGAAAGCAATGTGCCGGGGATACATTTGGCGGGTGTGGTCATCGGCGGACGGCACACAGGCGACATCTTCATCGAAAACGGTCGCTTTCACGGTAAGCAAATCATTGACGCGTTGAAGGAGCGATCTGCTTAGGGACTACGGCGAGCGCAACGATTTGCCCGTGCATGGGACGTTTGTTAGACTCCTAGCCTATGGCATCCATCTTTAGGGAAGTCGGCGAGACGTTCAGCACACTGGTGCAAGGATTTAGTGTCACTTTCCGGAACATGTTCCGGAAAACGGTCACGGAGAATTACCCGTTCGAACCGGTGCATTTTCAGCCGCGCTATCGCGGAATACATGTGTTGCACCGGGACGAATCCGGTCTCGAGAAGTGTGTTGGATGTTTTCTCTGCGCCGCAGCGTGCCCTGCAAATTGCATCTACATAGAGGCCGCTGAGAATAGTGATGCCAGCCGCATCTCCGCTGGCGAACGCTACGCCAGCGTTTACAACATCGATTATTCGCGCTGTATTTTTTGCGGCTACTGTGTCGAAGCGTGCCCTACGGACGCAATTACTCACGGACACGGTTTTGAGCTCGCCACTTACGACATCAATTCCTTGATCTATCGCAAAGAACAGCTCCTCGAAAAACAGCCAGTCGTTCCAACCTCCGGGCGTTAATACCCCTCAGTCCTAGAATCATCGAGAATCCTTCCGTTTAGATGCATGCGTTATTTTTGCGTGCCTATTTGGAGCGCGCCTTCCCATCCGAGGTGCGCCCTATAACTCATATAAAGCAGCCAAGACGTAACTCTGTACTGGGGTTTGGTCGCGGGAGGATGCGATGTGGCTTGGATGCGACGGCGAGATGCAGTTTCGGGGAGCTCTGGCGCTGGAGAAAGTAGTAAGAGCGGGAAGTGCGTTTGGGCGTGCGCCGCTGAACGCACATGCGCGGCGAGTTGTAGGGCGGCGCGTCGTTGCCATTTTCCTTGCAGGAGCAATCAGAAAGCTCCCCATAACGTGCAAAAACTCAGGATGGCCCGGTATTTTCGGTCTGCGGGACGGCTCGGTCCGCAAGAAATTTATCGGACACGGAATGCGCGGCCGTTCGGCGAGATTCGCGATCGAAACGCAAATCCGGCTCGCGCGCGGAGCGTTCACGCTCTTGCAAAAGCAGACGCGCGAGGGTTGCGTTGGTGTGGTCGTCCATTCATTGATCAAGCAAAGCCGCGATCTCCTTGCGGATATCGGCGGTGTGAGAAAGACGCGACAGAAAATATTTCCGGGAGGGCACGTAGATCGCTGCGCCAGGTATCGGATCATGATTGTTGCACTCGCTATGCGAGTTCGGTTATGATATCAGTATGCGAAATCGTAATGTGAAGCGTTCGGCGAGTCGCGGACGGATACAAAAAACAGCCCCTAACCTACAGACGACATTACGGCTGCCGAAGCAACTTTACGAGCGCATCAAAACCCACGTTCGGCGAGACCAGACAGTCAGTATGAACGAATTCATCGTGAATGCGTTGGCAGCTTATGTGCGGGCCGTTGAGCGTAAGGCGATTGATGACGCGTTCCTTGGAATGGCGGACGACAAGCCATATCAACGAGAGGCGCTGATGATCGCGGAACAATTTGCTGCGAGCGATGCCGAAGCGCTTGAACTTTCCGAGCGGGACTTGATCGGCTCATAAATGATCCGGGGAGAAGTGTACCAAGCAAATCTAGATCCTGTTACAGGCTCCGAGCAGGGAGGGACGCGGCCCGTGCTCATCGTGAGCCGCGACGCGCTCAACGCTAATGCTCCTATTGTAATCGTGGTTCCTCTAACAAGCCTCGAGAACAAGAAACGCCTTTATCCGACGCACGTTGAGCTCGCTGCCGGCGAAGGATCTCTATCAAAGAACTCCGTCGCTCTATGCGAGCAAGTGCGCGCAATTTCAAAAAATCGTCTGACAAAACGCATCGGCCAGGTGAGCTCACAGAGGATGTCTCTGATCGACGCTACGCTCATAATCGCGCTCGACCTGCCGGACCGCCTCAGAGTATAAGCAGGTCTCCGACGCGGAGGAGTTTGCCGCATTCCGTGCTGGGGACGCGGGTGTTGGTGGCGAGGCGGTAGAAGTGATCGAACCGCCCGCCAGGCGCCCACGGCGGGAGTTGCGCTCGGCGCAGGTCGATGAAGCGCTTTTGGAAGCCTTCGTTCGTAATGCCGGTTTGCGATTCGCGGGCGGGGACAGGGCAGCGCGCGCAGGGGTTGCTGCCCTCGAAGGCGACATCGCCGATGTGGAAACGCACAACACTGGTTTCTGAGTCGGCGAAAAGTTGATCTTCCCAGAACGGCGGCAACTTTTCTGACGCGCTTGCATACCCGTTCTCGTCGCGCGCGCCCGCGGAGCCGGCTGCCTCGATTTCGAGCGTGGTACGAAAACGCCGGCGGGCTTCTTCGAGCGTCATGCCGGGGAACCACTCGCACACAGCTTCGAGCGATGCCGTGGAAACAATCGTTGGACCCGGCGCAAGTCCGTCATCGGGAAAGCCTTCGCGTGTGTAGCCCACCTGAATGGCCTGCTCGAAGTACATGCTGAACCATTCCGCGGCGCTTTCGGCGTCGCCTGGAAACGCGAAGCTCATCGCGGGAATCTTGCGCCTGTCGCCTGGAACCGTAAGCGTAACGGAAGTAATGTCCGGATCGTAGGACGCACGGATGAGGTGCATGGCAGCGGCGCGCTTGGCATTCACCCAGCGGCCGTCGGCGGAGTAGAGAGCCCAAACGCGGTCGAGCTCCAGGCCGCCATTCGGCCCAATTCGGGCTTCGTTTACTGAGACGGGGTCGAGGGCTTTGATGGGGTGCAGCCGGATATTCGCAAGGCGCGGCGTCGTTCCCTGAGAGTCCACAGGTAGAGTTTAGCAGAGCGCCGCCTGCAAGAAGTGTGGCCGAGCAAAGTTGCTCGCTGATACTTCTTCATCGCAGACGCGGTAACGCATTCCTTCGAGACAATGATTCCATTCAGATCGGATATTGGGCCAAAGAATGGGCCCAAAGTAAAAGGTCCAGCCATGAAAAAGATGATGCGCGGACTACGGCTATACCTCAGCTTTGAGCCCAACCTAGTCGGCTGAAGCAGCGGCCGCCGCTGGCGATTTCTTTTTCTTGGCCATCTGTTGCACCGTAAAGAGAAGCAGAGATCGATCTTGCGCATCCATTTTGCTCAGCAGGTGCCTGAGCTTGCGCATGAACCGCAAGTCCTTTCCCGAACTGCCCCAGGCATTGCTGCCAGATTCCGTCCAGGCGGCAGGAATGTCCTGCTTGGGCGGCTGGTCTCCATCGTACAGAAGTTGATAGAGCGGCATTTCCAGAGCTCGAGCCAGTTTTTCCAGCGTTTCTATAGCAGGGACGGTGTGGCCATTTTCCACGCGGGAAAGATAGCAGCGCAGCAGGCCGGTGCGTTTCTCGACATCACCTTGGGAGAGTTTTTTTTCCTCGCGCAGGACGCGCAGGCGTTCACCGATGATCATCGGTAGCTCCTTACTATAACCACTCCGCGTCGCAGGCTGGGTGCGAGTAGGAATGACTGGACTATAAACTATCCAGTAGATGTTAGTCGAGAAGATTACGTAACGCGTTTCTGGCAATGGCTCTTCGTAGCAGAGAGTCTTGTGCCGCGAGTAGCAGTGGCGCGCAAACATCGCTTCGCCTGAGCGGACGACATTCCGAGGCGTTGAGTCCTTTGGACTCTTTGGTTTGGGCCTATTCAGGAGTTCAGGCGCCGGCTGCGACAGCCGAGCCGTCCGCGAGAACGGATTTGTACCCGCAAGTCCCGGCTTTGCGCAGGGCTTCCACCATCTCTGCGGTGGTCACGAGTGGTGTCGTCTGCATGTTGGCAACCGCACCGCCGGCTGCGAAGGCAATGGCGATGGCTGCCGCCGAAACATTGTCAGGCATTTCTGTGATGACCAAGGCATCGTAGGGGCCAAACGCAAAATACGCCGTCTGGAGCTTTCCGCCGAGCTTCTCGATGGGAACTCTGACGACCTCGATCCGGTCCTGCGGATTGGCGATGAGCCGGGCCCAGGCTTCCTTGGTGTAGCTGACTTGGTGGCAATAGAGCGGCATGGTGATCTCCTTAACGTGAGGTGGGATTATTTCCGGGGAATTTCTCCTGGGAATGAGGGGACTATGCTCTTGAAAACAAAGGGAGTCAAGAAAAAGTGAAAAAATACAAAGATTTCTCTTGGAAAAGTGCGACCCAAGCCAGTCGGGGCGTTTTGCATTTTAGGGCTGCTTTGCGGCGCTCTCTCTGGGCGCCTGACTCCCAAAAGATCACAGCTTCACTCGGAAGTTGCCAGTTCCGCAAGCTCCGAATGCGAGAGACCGATGCCCTCTGAAGATGGCCGCAGCAAAAAGATTCCCTTACCCAGGAGCGTCAAGCTGCCAAGTGCGAAGACGAGCGGAACCTGTGTGAACTTGCTCTCAGCGGCCGAGAATATCCAGAAACAGCCTGTTGCCCACGCCGCGAAGTGGTTCGCGAAAGGCGCCGCCGGAGCCGTAGCCGCCAAGGTCACCCGCTGATGCTGACGCTGAGCAAGCGTCGACCGCGTGCTTTCAAACCTGACAGTTTTCTAGGGTATAATCCGCGCACTGAATCGCTTAAATGTCTCTCGCCGACATTCCGGCAAGCGGAGCCAATCCCGGTGCCGAAGGGTCAACCCTTCCCGGCAAGAAACTGGTTTCCTGGAAGGAGATTGCCGGCCATCTCGGCCGCGAAACTCGCACCGTCCAGCGCTGGGAGAAGACCGAAGGACTTCCCATACGGCGCCACGAGCACCAGAAAAAATCGACTGTCTACGCCTACACGAGTGAGCTGGATGAGTGGTTCAAAAAGCGCCAGCCGGCGGACGATCCCGAAGCCGACGCCGCATTCGTCCCCGAACCGGACGTTGACACCCTTTCCGAGAAAACGAATGGTGGCGCAGTCCCTTCGGTCGTCGTCCAGGTTTCTGATGCGGGGCGCGAAGATCTTCCCTCCGTGGAACCGGACAAACCGCCTCCCAACATCAGAAAGCAGATTGCTCTTGGTCTGGCCTCTTTCGCTGTTCTGTGCCTCATCGCCTATGCGGTTTACCGGTTGATCCCAACTAAGACTCCGCCACCCGAAAAAGTCCGTCTCGTCGTTCTGCCTTTCAAAAATCTCAGCGGCGATCCCAAGCAGGACTATTTCAGCGCAGGCCTGACCGACGAGATGATCACGCGGCTGGGCAGTCTTGATCCACGGCGTCTCGGCGTGATTGCAGCTGCATCTTCTAACGCACAGTCCGGGAAACCTCTCAAGGAGATTGGCCGGGCTCTTGGCGTCCAGTATGCCCTTGAAGGTAGCGTGCGCCGCGAAGGCAATCAGGTGCGCATCGACGTCCATCTCATCCAGGTCAGCGACCAAACCGATCTTTGGGCTGATTCCTATAGCCGCGACCTTACGGACATCCTGCTCGTGCAAGATGACGTGAGCGCTGCCGTCGCGAGTCAGATTCGCACGGCGTTAGCTACCACTACCGAAATGAGCAGCTCTAGGTTCGCAAAGCGCTCCGTCAACGCAGAAGCGTATGATGCTTATCTCTCGGGCCGCTTTTACTGGACCAATCGCGGCGACCTCCACAAGAGCATCGAGGCCTACCAGCTGGCGATCCATAAGGATTCGCAATACGCTCTCGCCTACGCCGGTCTTGCCGGCTCCTATGCTCTTCTTGGGCAGGTGCCTTACGACGATATGTCGCCGCTCGAAGCCAAACCTAAAGCCCGCGCGGCGGCCGAGCACGCCCTCCAACTGGACCCCTTGCTTGGCGAGGCTCACGCCGTCCTCGCCAATGTGGCGTTCAGTTACGATTGGAATTTCGAGGTTGCCGAGCGGGAATTTCAGCGGGCCCTGGCCCTCAGTCCGAACAACCCCACTCCACATCTCTGGTTCAGCCACTACTGCATTGTGCGCAACCGCCTGCCGCAGGCGCTCGAGGAAAACTCTCGCCTGCTCGAGATCGAGCCTGTCTCTCCTCTGTTCAATACCAACCGCGCGGAGATCTATTACCACGCGCGCAACTACGACGCGGCTATCACCACGGCAAGCCGCGCCATCGAGCAATATCCAAACTATTGGCTTGCCTATATTTGGCTTGGCTCTGCTCTTCGCGAAAAGAAAATGTACAAGGAAGCTCTGGAGCAGTTTTCAAAGGGCCGTACAGTCTCCGGCGACCATCCCGTCATGATTTCTTTGTACGGACATGCGCTTGCTCTCTCCGGCGACGCGGCAGGTGCGCGAAGAGCGCTCGGCGATCTCCAGCACCTCGCGCAGTCGCGCTACGTTTCCTCACTTTACTTCGCCGCTGTTTACACCGGTCTCGGTGAAAACGGCACGGCTCTCGACTGGCTGGATCGTGCCTACACGGAGCGCAACGACCGCCTCGTTTATCTAGGTTCCGAACCCATGGCCGATTCCCTTCGTTCCGATCCTCGCTTCGCGCGGCTCCTCGCGAAGATCGGCGTGCACTAAATCATTGCGCCAGGACTCCTCGCGTGCACGCGGAATCCCGGCGCATTAGCAGCACTTCCTGTCCAGTGGTTGTGCTACTCCCGCTCGACCATCACGTGCGCGGCAACTCCGGCATGGTCCGATGGCCAGAGTCCACCGATGATCCTCTCCTTGGGATCCGCGCCAAACAGCGCAATGTTTCGCACTTTGACGTGGCCCAAGGTCAGAATCAGGTCGATGCGTTGATAGAGCTGAGATACCGGATTGTTATCGAGTTCGTCCTGGCAACAGGTGAACCCTGGAACAAACGGAAAGTTCTCAGCCCACCCATCGTCATAGCCCGCTGCAATGAAATCCATGTAAGTTGGGTCCTGCGGTAGCGGCGCCGCTGGTGCGTTGGAGTCCATCGCAAGAATCACGGGCAGCGACGTGTTTGCAGGACCGGCGCGGAGCTCGGCTCCTTGCGCTTCGCGGATGGCTGGAACTACGGACTCCAGATGCGTCCCGATGTATCGAAATGCCTTGTGATCAAAGGTGGCGTCTACAGACACCCAGGCTCGCGGCAGCGGGAGCAGCCCAATCGGTGAAGGGAACTGTAGCATGGTGGCGTATTGGGCCGATTGGGGATTGCTCCACTGAAATCTCTCCGGATCTAGATCCGTGCGCGCCAGTATCGCCACGTGATTGACGACCGACACGCATAGATACGTGCTTGGAGGGATGAAGCCTGGTATCAGGGGGAACGCGTACTGCTGTGCTTCCTCGGCGACCGTATAGTGCGCCCCTTGTGCCGCCAGGGCATCCTGAAGCTCCTGAAGCATGGCAAATTCCAATGTTGGCGAACCGCACGTGCCCGTGACCGGATTAAACGACGACGTGTACCACTCGTCCAATTCTTCCAGACTTACTAGCGTAGGGTCAGCGTCGATAATCTGCTTTGCTACCGCTCGCATTCGCGCGGGAGGGTTGGTTTCACGCACCTGCGTGATCGTTTGCCCTACAGCGACCAAGAACGAATTCAGGTCCGTCGCCGCTTGGATCTGTAAAAAGTCCGTGCCTTCGTTCACGTTGTAGGTCATCACTCGCAGGTCTCGTCCGTCTTTCCATGACGACTGCGCGACGGCTGGCGTGGGCCCTCCCAGCCAACTGAGCATGCTGAAGAGCACCGAGCGCGCCACCCATTGCCGAGAAACACTCTGCAACCTGCTAGAAGCCCGAGAAACAGAACTCACGATGTATTTCATGACCGTCCTTTCGTTCTACGATCTCCCGCGCCTGGCATGGCCGCCTGATGTGGCACCTGTCAGATCGCGCTTCTTATACTTTCGGTTTAGTCCCACTTGAAACCCGGAAAGCACCACCCGCGATAAAGGCAGGCATCCCGCGAGACACGCAGCATTCGCCCAAACCAATGGCCTTTCAAGCGACAAGGAACGTCAGACATGAGCTTCAGAGGGGTGTCGCGAGATGTCGCAGGTCTAGCAGGGGTTTTTCGACGATCCAGGAACGCGATTCCGGTAAGATTCCGGCAGGGAAGTGGCTTCCCCGCTCACTGATTTGAACGTAGAACCTGGGACTCCTGAGATGCCGGAAAAAGGACCACTGTCCTTAAAAGGACTTCTGTCTTTGGGCAAGTCATTTGGAATCATCGCGAGAGCCCTGAGCTCCAAGCCGTCGCTTGAAACCGCATACCAAGGCATTCGACGAATCTACGTCATTGTTCCGCGAACTCTCTGTCGTGTGCCAATCCGGCTGGCGCACCCCCCGCGCCAGCCGGCCTCCACGTCAAAAGTAGCCCATAGATGAACGCGAGAGGCAAAGCCCCAGAGTTGGTGGAAAAACTCAAAATAACAAAAGGTTTCCCCTGACACAGCGTCTGATAAGTAATATTATGTTAACTAAAGAATCGGTCTGACTTCTCTTCGACCCCTACGCCTCCTGGAACCGCACTTCCAGTGTCGCGCGCGCGTCTCTCCCTCCCGCCGCTCCCAGCACCTAATTCTTGCTGGCAGCTTTCTGTACTTTGAGGTGGTCCAACTCGTACTTGATGTATTGTTCGAGCGTGTGAGGATCCGCACCGACGATGCGCCGGCCGTTTACAAACATCGTCGGCGTGCTGCCGACTTCGAGCAAGATACCGTTCGCGCGGCTGGCATCAACCGCAGCTCCAGCTTCAGGGCTGGCCATGCAAGCTTTGAACACGTCTGCGTTCAGTCCAGACTGGCTGGCGAAGTCCGTCATTTTGCCCCAGGCGTTTTCAGGAGAGATCAGGTCCTGTCCGTCGTAAATGAAGTCATACATTTTCCAAAACGCAGCAGGGTTCTGCTGGTAAGCGCAGCGGCCGGCCAGGGCTGCCGTCCGCGCCCAGGGATGAATCTGTTCGAGCGGAAAGTCCTTGAAGACCACGCGAAGCTGGGGATAGTTAGGGAGCATCCCACGCAGCGCGTCATGCAGGGCCCGGCAGACAGGGCACTCGAAGTCCGAAAACTCCACCAGGGTCACGGGAGCATTGGCGGAGCCGAGCGAAGGGCTGTCTTTCGTCTCTAGTTGGGCGCGGGTCTCCACCATGGGATCTTTGGAGAGATCCGAAACCTCCCCTCGGAACATATATTTCCCATCCTTTGTCACATAGACTTTGCCGGTTTGTTCATTCTCCCCAATCTTGACCGCTACGTCGACTTCCAGAAGTCCTTCGATTCCGATATCTTTTGGAGCCCCAATTTTGACAATGGTGTCCGCCCCGAACGCATAGAGATTTCGTAGGTAAGCTTCAACGGTCTTCTGCATGGGCGACTGCACCGTGGAGGCAGGGGCAGCGGCGGCCGTAGCTTGCGGCTGTTGTGCCCGCGCGGCCGGAATAACAAGGCTCAAGGCGAAGGCGAGAATTCCTGTAAGGGGCAGTGATTTCTTCACGTAGGACCTCAATTCTCTAAGGAATGAACCGCTGGGCAATCGGAAAAGGCCTGCCGAATCCAAAAGCTCTTGACGTAATCTTCAGCCCTGGAGCAGCCTGTTTGCGCTTGTACTCCGTCCGGTCGACATGCAGAGCAATGTCTCGCACTAGTTGAAGGTCGAAACCATAGTGGTCCGCGATCTCCTGGGGGCTGTGCAGGTCCTCGATATAAGCCTTCAGGATGCGATCAAGGACATCATAGGGTGGAAGGCTGTCCTCGTCTTTCTGATTGGGACGAAGCTCGGCAGAGGGGACCTTCTCGATGGACGAGCGGGGAATTAATTCCCTTTCGCGATTGATCCATTGCGCCAGTTCGTAGACCATCAGTTTTGGCACATCTGAAATCACCGCAAGCCCTCCGGCCATGTCGCCGTACAGCGTGCAATAACCTACAGCCAGTTCGGATTTGTTGCCAGTACTCAGAACCATGGATCCAAATTTGTTGGAAATCGCCATGAGATAGTTTCCACGGATGCGCGCCTGAATATTTTCTTCCGTGACATCAACCGGCTTTGAACCGAACGCGGGCGCAAGAGCCTTCTGATATGCGTCAAAGACGTCGCCAATCGGCAGAGTGATGAGCTCCACACCCAGATTTTGCGCCAGGGCTTTCGCGTCGGACTTGCTGCCCTCTGAAGAGTACGGCCCTGGCATGGACACGCCCAGAACATTGGAGGCGCCGAGAGCGTCCACAGCGATGCTGGCCACCACAGCGGAATCGATTCCTCCGCTAAGGCCAACCAGAACTTTCTTGAAGCCACATTTGCGGACGTAATCTTGTGTCCCGGTGATCAGCGCTCGATAGGCATAAGCAATCTCTTCGTGCGGCTGTTTGTGAATCTCGCCCTCACCCGTGACGGTATCGAAAAGGACCAAATCTTCTTCAAACGCCAAAGCTTGTGCCGCGACCTTTCCTTCCGCGGTCAAGGCCATGCTGGCGCCATCAAAAATCAAGCTATCGTCGCCGCCCACCTGATTGACGTAGACGATGGGACGGTGCTGATTCACAGCGATCGACTGAAGCATTTCTAGGCGCAGAGCACGCTTGTCGATGGTGTAGGGCGAGGCGGAGATATTGAGCAGCACCGTAATTCCCTGCCCAATAAGCTCAGTTACGGGATCGCGGTCATACCGGCACTCGGCCCAGAAATTTTTGTCGTTCCAGACGTCTTCACAAATCGTGATACCTAGCTGCTCCTTGCCAAATCCGTAAGCGAATTGCTTGCCTGCGGGCTGAAAATAACGAGATTCATCGAACACATCGTAGGTCGGCAGGAGCATTTTGCTCTGCTCGAACACCACGCGTCCGCTGCAAATCAGCGCGGCCTTATTCGCAATGGACTTTCCCTTACCGTTTTTGACGCGGCCCGCATATCCTACGATGGCGGGCAGAGGCAGCTTGGCTGCGAGATCCTTCAATTCCTGATGATTACGATCGATAAAGGCGGGGCGCTCGAGGAGGTCCTGCGGAAGATACCCGCACAAACAAAGTTCAGAAAAAACGGCAAGGTCGGCCCCTCGCTGCCTGGCTTTCTCCGCCAAGCTCAGGATGCGAGCCGAATTTCCTGCAAAATCGCCTACCGTGGGATTGAACTGCGCAAGCGCTATCTTCATGCCGGCACTTTAGAATACGGATGCAAACGCGAGATTGCAAACTTCGGCTCGATGCGTTGTGTCCGGTTTATTGCCACTGCGTGCTACACATCTTTCTGTAGCTTCTGGGCGACTAAACTCGCGATTCCCTGCCCGGCGTTTAGCTCCCGGTAAAACAAAACGTGCAATTCAGGAAAAGCCGTGCGCAGCTCTCCAGGCTCAAGTAGATACGCGTGGTTGCGCGGCCCTCCCGGGTAGTTGAGTTGCGCGCACGTAAAGGTTTCAAAGAGCAGCACACCACCAGGGCATAGCGCACGCACCATCTGCGGGAAAAGAGAGCGCAGCAAATACTGAAGACAAAGGATCAGGGAAAAGGAAGCAACCGGAAGCCGAATCTCCTCAAGATTTGCCTGAATCAGCCTGATACCGCGCGCTCGTGAATCCGCCAAGTGAGCGACGTCTTCCCGACTAGGCCGCAGTTTTGCCTTTCGCGCACGGTTTTCTAGAATGTCCAAAGCTGTTCCCGACCAATCGATAGCCGTCACCGGCATGTCTTGCGCAGCAAGCAAGAGCGTGTGGCGCCCGGTACCGCAAGCTAGATCCAGCGCCGGCCCTCGGGGAAGCAAGGGCAGCCATTCCGAAACAATGCTTGCGGCTTCCGCAGGCGGGTTTTGTGCGGAATCGCGGTGACGCGCGTCCCATTCGGTTGCGTTAGAGGGCATAAAAAAAGGCCCCTGAACGGTGCGTTCAAGAGCCTTGAATTCTGGTCAAAAGTCGAATCAAGCGACCGGGTCTGATTAGACGCTGAAGGAGCTACCGCAGCCGCAAGTGCTCTTAACGTTTGGATTATTGAACTTGAAGCCAGCGCCTTCGATGGTCTCGATGTAATCGATCTCGACGCCTTCCAGATACATCGAGCTCATCTGATCGACCGCGACCTTGAGCCCGTTAAAATCGACCACTTCATCCGTCTCATTGGTCTGGTTTTCAAAAGCCATGTGGTACTGGAAACCGGAGCAGCCTCCGCCGACGACGGCAACGCGCAACGCCACCGGTACAGGATTCTGCATGCCCATGATTTCCTTGACCTTGGTGCTGGCAGTGGGAGTCAGACTAATCATAAGTTCCTTTGGCCTCCGCATCGCAGGTAGGCCGCGATGCAACTTTCAGCTGAAGTATAGCAAACCCTTTCAACAACTGCACATGGCACTTGAACATGCAATTTCTTGACTGGAAACTGCCCGATCGAGCGTGTTTCGACAACCCTAGATGCTTCGCATACAATAAGATGCAGCCATGAGATATACAGTCTTGCGCGTCTTCCCTGGGGTGGACTGTGGAACAATCAATAGAGGAGAAACCCAAGAGCAGGCGCGGCGGCAAGCGTCCAGGCTCAGGCCATAAGCCTAACTACCTAAAGCGGCTCGGCATCGCACCGATTACGGCGGCTCAGATACTCGCACACGTCAACGAGCTTGACCTATGGAAAGGGTTGCTATTCAACAGCGGCAAGTCAATCAGGCTGCAAACGCTGCAATACCTTACAGATCGACGGGATGGCAAGCCTAAGCAAGCGGTCGAGGTCGAGGGCCGGGTTGCTCACGCGCATGTAACGTTCAGGGATGCACGTCTGGCCGGGTTGTCGGATGAGGAGCTACGGGCGCTCTCAGCGGTCATTCCTAAGCTCGCGGTCACTTCGCCAGATACCCCGCATAATCAAAAAGAATCAAAGCCAGACACGAACGGCTTTCCGATGCTCCCAGACAGCATCCCCGTCGAGATAACCCCGGAAATGCCCGACACGTCCAGCGGCAATGATGGCTCTAGCGCGAGATAGCTGTGGGCCGCGCTAAAGCATGTTCCAAGATAACCGTAGTTTGGACGCCAGTTGGGACTGCAACGGCAGCTACCAAGATGGGCCTGTAACGCTCAGCTGCTGATTTATTTAACTTGCGCTCCATTTGCTCGTATTGGGTATCGCCGATCACCCGGTATTCCATTTCTTCAGCCATGCCGCACCTCCAAAGGCCGCGAGGCTATAACACAACTAAGTACCGCGCAAGTTATGGGGCGGCGGGAGCGCGTCCTTCACGATCGCGTCGCGGCGTTTTATCCAAGCGTGGCATGTGTCGCACGCCAAAAATTCTTCCTTGGATTTGTGCGTGTGCATGTGCTCTGGAGATTGCGGCAGATCGCCGCTTTCTATAGCGTTTTTTAAGGCTTCCGTTGCTGCGAGCACCCACGCTTTCGCATTGGCACCCCATTCAAGGACAGAGGTTGATGCTCCTTTGAGGAGCTCTTCGAGTGGTGGCGGATTGTACTGCATCTTTTCCCAAGCTGCAGCCCTAACCTTATCCTGCTTTTGACATTCCGGACACTGTCTTAGCTCTTCGAGTGATGCCCTGTGAGCATGCTCCGCAGGCCGGGGTCCCACGAGAGCTTCCACTTTCGTCGCCATGGCCAAAAATATAATCGTCCTTAGCTCTCCCGAGATCATCCCTTCTTCTCTTTCGACTTTTTGAAAACTGGCATCCACCGCACGGTCCCATTCCCGACACTCAACACATTGTTTATAGTGTTCGCGCGTATGGTCATCGTGCGGCCGAGGCGGCGCCCCAGCACGCGCCTTTTTGTAAAGCTCTATCAACCGTTCCGTTTTCTCCTCGTTCATGGTGTTTCCCCCTTGGGTTAGGGTTTCTGTTCTTTTAGCTGAGCTTCGACGTTTAAACAATCTTCTGGCTCAAAGCCTCCATAGGCTTTGCATCCAAGCAACACCCTGTCCAGCCACAAGAACACTTTACGCTCCACTTGCGTGGGTCCTGCTCGTCGAACCAGACCAAAATCTCATGCTGTTCAGACATCACTGGATAGCCTTTTTCTGCCCTTGCGAGCAGTTCATCGTTTGTCATGGAGGTCCTCCAAAGTAGCTGAGGTTGCGGACGCTTCCGCCTCGGCCTTCAATTTGCGTACGTCTTTTATGAGGCTCGCCATTAAGACCACGGCCACAGTCACAACGAGCGCCATGACGAGCCAATACCCTATGTCCATCAGCATGATGACTACCCCAGCTTTGAAGGGAAGGTCTATCCCGAAACCCGCTGGAAGCACCCATTGCGGCTCGATCAGAACCACAATGACAAACAGCGCGATGGCGAGCACGAACCCTTTCAGACGTAGCATGGTCCCTCCTTGGATGGATGGAGGGGGAGATTATACTCTCGACTAGCGTTTGCTGTTACCATCACAGGCGCGTCCGCTTGCTGTAGCATTCCTCAACATGGAAAAACTTCGCAAACCCCTCACGGTCTGTACTGTCTGCTCTACGCCCGGGTATTACTTCGTCTTGGCCAACGTGAAGTGCAATCGCAGGATAGGAACAGGGCGGTGCGAAGGATTCATTCGGGTCGCAATTGGGGCGAAAGACTGGACAGAATGCCCTACATGTCTGGCCACCGGTTTGGATGGCAACAAGGAGTGCAGCCAATGTTTTCTTGGTTCTGGTTGGCAACTTCTCCGCAGAGAGCCTTTGCTTTAGCTTATCT
>Ga0209446_1000018_pt1 | contig 52565 bp, 41 predicted proteins | sample BogFormECP04_OM2_FD_188242 | JGI IMG/M metagenome (GOLD analysis project Ga0209446, IMG submission 188242) | Bog forest soil microbial communities from Calvert Island, British Columbia, Canada - ECP04_OM2 (SPAdes) (version 2) | ecosystem: Environmental > Aquatic > Freshwater > Wetlands > Bog ... | reverse complement strand
ACCGCAGAAAGCCCAAACCGTTGACCTGGCCTCATGCCACACCACCTTTGGAGAGAAAATTTATATCAGATGGTGTTGCATCGACCTATTGAGACCACCTTACACGGTAGGCAAACTCGGCGCACAGACGCAGTGGATTTGTCCCGTATCACGAGCTAACCGGAACTTATTCCGAGTCAGAGGGCTTGTAGTGGGACGGGACGACCTCTCAGTCCACTTGCCTGTGTAGTCGCGTAACCGGACGAATGGAGTTCTAGCCTTCACTTCTTCGGTAACGGCGTTAATCAGCCGCTAGGCTGCTCAATTTGCTTCCTAAGACCTTGCCCCGATCATTTCTGCGTAATTGTGTTCTGCGAGTCAGTCCACCGCACTCCCCGCGAGGAAGGATTGTGAAAGAGACTCGATGATATCGTCTGGGTCTTCGTCCAGAGCAGAGTTTTCGCCCTCCAGGACTTTGAAGTAAACGGTCACTTTGATGTAGGGGCAATCCTTGTAAACGTAGGTTCGCTGTGTTCGAGTGGAAAGTCCGCCTTCCGTTGTGAAAACCGAGAGCAGGTCCTTCCTTTTCATGCCGGGTCTGATCTGGCCAATTTGACGCAAGACTTTCCCGATCCACTGCATTCGCTCTTGCGTGAGCTCAGCACTCATGGGAACGGACTCAGCTTGGATTTGCCCCTCACTCTTGGCCCATTGGGGAAGCAGTTTTTCGTCTGATGGTTGGGAGAGTTTTTCGATCACGCGGGCCGTCGCTGAATCGTAGAGTTCATATGTTGCTGGTGCATCAACCGGCCCAAAGGAAACTGCCACTTGTTCACCGTCATTCCAGAAACGCCAGTCACCAATCGGCGCTCCGGGTTCGATGACTACTTTGTGGCCGCCTTTCCGATAAATTTCCAATTGCAGGGACGGCATAGTGTTGCCGAGCTTCGGGTCTTGCATAACTCTGCAGCCAAACGTCTGTCGATCAGTGGCCTCTCGCAGTTCGGAGCAACGCTTCGTGTTGCCCATCCAGATCAGCCTGCCTTGTTCCGAACTTACATAGATATTCCCCTCAGCGTCCAACTCTGCCTGCTGGTTGTATTCGAGTCGTTGCTGCTTCGGTAGGCCCTGGCTTGAGGTGACGGTGAGACTAACTAAGAAAGTGGCGAAGACCAATTTGCTCATGGTTGCATTTCTTTTCTTAACATCAGCCAGAGGCTAGCATGACCGCGTGAGTAACCAAGACTTCGACCTTGATTCGAGCCAATTCCTGGTAAGTCGCATAATTTGAAACTGACCCATCATCCACGTTTTGAATGCGTCGCCATTGCATTGGAAGAGGCCCGTCAGCGTTAAGGCGGTCCAGCAAAGTCCAACGATTACTTGGGCGCGGATTTGGAATCTCCAGTTTTTTTCTCAATTTTCTTGTGGAAGATCGTGACTCCAACCGTCGGGTTATCTCGTGTGCCGGAGATCGAGATGGGAATAACTGCTCCGGCCCCCTCTTTCGCGAAGAACGGATCAAGAGCCTTCAGAAAAAAAGATTTTGCCCCTGTGACGGTTTGCGAGAGCTTCGCCTGAAGCCGAAGATGTCCATTCAAATCGATTTCGCCTCCCTGAATACGATAGGTGCCGGCGAGGTCAACAGTTGCTCCGGGAACGCCGAATGTTAAATTGGAAAAAGTGATTATGCCTTTTTCCAGATGGAATTTGCCGCGGAGATCGGAGACGGCGCTGCCCGCATCGTCGTCGCTCGGCTTGCCTTCGCCGTGGCGGCTGAGAGACTCAAGTTTTCCTCGGACCTCCGCGCTGGCCCACCGCGCATCTTCAATACCAATCTGGCCATCGAGGATCATTTTATCCAGTACTTTTTCTTTGCCAGGTGGCAGGAGCAATTTCGCTTTGATTTTTGCGGGACCGCTCAAGACAGGCGTATTGGAATTCGTTGCGAGACTCAGAATGTCCTGAATGCGGGCGTTCGGAGCGCCGACGTCGAGGACGATCCTGTGCCCGATATGATTGGGTTCGTTGATGACGCTGCCTTCCGCGATGATAAGCGAGCGAATAAGGGTGGCGCGCACGGGATGGAGAAGCGTATCTCCGTTGGTGCCATCGACCGTGGCGGAGTATTCGGTGTGGAGCGGCACGGGTTTGCCAATTTTGTCGAGAGAAAAATCCGGCGTGTCCGTCTCGCCTTCCACCTGAAGCTCCGCTATTTCGCCGTTGTACTTTCCTGTCGAGGACAAAATGCCCGCAATGCCGGGGAAGGGCCCAAGATCGGCGTCGGTGAATTTGTACCTACCGGAAACAGGCGTGGCGCTGGGCTCATCGAGATCCCAGGGCCCGAAGTCGCCGGTTGTGTCGATTTCCCCTTTGGGTTTCGCGTTCGTCAGTTTCCCGTGGAAATGAAAGGGCTTGTCCAGACTTGCGGAAGTGAAATCAAGATCGTGAATGTCCCATTCCAGCGGTTCTTTTTTTGGTTTCCCCGGATCCGGCTCTCTCGGGAGCGTAATGAGAACCGTGTTCTTGCAAATGACCTCGTCGATGATCAAGGAAGAGATCACGTTGTTTGGTTTCTCCTGCTCTTTGGGTTTCGGATTCGGTTTTTCTCCCCGAGGCGGAACGGTGATGGTCATGTTCTCAATCCGCGCCATGGAGACGTGCCGCGGCAGGCGAAGAATGGCAAGCACACCGAGGCTGAGCGAAAGTTTGTCGATGTGAATGAGCGGAGGAACGTCTGTGCGGCCGTCGAAATGAATCGTCAGGTCTTCGCCCGTAACGCTAAGCTGAGGAAATCCGCTGACGCGAATTGCTGCTAACTCCACACTACTATGAAAATGTTCGCTGAGTGAACGAATCACCCAAAGACGCACAAAGTTGTCCATGTGCCGCGCATGCCAGTAGAGAATTCCACCGGCCGCTGCGATCAACACCAAAAGAAATCCAGTGATGGCCAGCCACCTTCGGGAAGGCTTTCGAGTGCACGCCATTGTATGAACATTGTCTCAGAGATGATTGGGGCGTGCAGTCGGGTAAAGGCTGTAGGAACTTAAATTTCGGAGTGGAGAAACGAGCCGCGCGGTGACAGCGCGTCATTGGCTCCGCGGCTTTATCGTCAAGAGAGCTTATTTCGGAGGAAAAAGCTCGGAGTGTACAGACTTGCCAGCCGATGCGCCGACGTTGAACGAAGCATCGAGTGTAAGAGTGACCGGAGGCAGGCAGATTTCCGTGCTGCAGGCCTGGTAGCGCAGTTTGAGCGGGATGTGTTGCGCGCCGAGAGGAGCGTTCGGGAGCGCGGTGACCGGGAGACGGAGCGTGATGGTGTCTTCGTAGACGTTTAGCGGCTTCTTGGAAAACGTGAAGGAGTGCAGCGCGCCTTTGGGATAAGAAACCTCGCCCAATTGAAAGCCAGCAGGGGCATCGGCGCGGAGATCGGTTGCGATGAGATAGTCTTCGGATTTTTCGCGGGCATTGATGTGGAATCCAGGGCGAATTTTCAAGACCGCAGCAATCTGGAATTGGCTGCCACGACCGACGGGATCAAGCGAAACATAAATTGTGGGAGCTACGACGTCTTTCGGGGAAGGAACCTGCTGTGGCGCGGAGGGCAATGCCGCCACAACCACCAGAAGCAGCATGACAGCTAGCATGCCGACAACGAATTTCATAGTTTGACCTGGGTGCCGAGTTGCTGCGAAACAACCCGGCCAATAACTTGGAAAAGATCCTCGCCCGTTTTTTCGAGCACGAAAGCATCTTTTGTTTCTGACCAGCCAAGTTTGAAGGAAGTGGAGAGCGCGGAAATCCAGATTTCGCGTATGGGCGTGTTCGGAGAAATGACGAACTTCACTTCCTCCGGTTCCTCGAAGATCACTTCGAGCTTGCCGCTTTCGCCTTCCACGTCGAAATCATGCTCGTCCGCAACCACAAGCAAGCGTTTCTTGAGTTCCGCAAAGGCAGCGTCAGCTTTTCTCTGAAAATCTTTTTCTTCCAGCATGGCTTCAGCGTATCAGAGTTGAGATTCTATGGCTTTGTTCATTTCGTCTTCGCTGATCATGCCCGTGACGCGCTTGATCTGCTTGCCGTCGCGGGAGATGAGGATGCTGGTGGGGTAGCCAAAGAGGCCGCCGAATTTATCGGCAGCATCATCATTGCCGATGAGGATTTGATAGCTCATGGGCAGCTTTTGGCCATTGACGTCGAAACGCTCTTTGCTGACGAACGGTGCAACGACACTTTTGCCTTCCTCGTCTAGAGCGATGCCGAGGAGAACGAATCCCCTGGGGCCGTACTTCTGCTGCATTTCAATGAGCCACGGAATTTCCACGCGGCACGGTTCGCACCAGGTGGCCCAAAAATTCACCAGGACGACTTTGCCCTTGTACTCGCTAAGGGAAACATCTTTTCCGTCGAGGTCTTTGAGCGTTAGTTCGGGCTCGGGCAAATCGGCCTTCGGGTTGTCGCCGTTCGGATTATCGCCCCTCATGGCGGTATTGCCGGGAACGGCGGTTTTTGGCTTAATTCGCGTCGCCTTGTCCGCAAAATAGGTGCCGGCAACCAGGGCCAGCACGGTAGCAACGACCAACAGCGTTTTCATCTTCCATTCCTCAATTCAATTATACCCGAACGCGAATTCCTCGCGCCTCCGCTGGGAGAAACGCAGGCTGTTTATTTCACGCCCGTCAGAGATTTTTCCAGCCACAAAACAGCGTCGTTCAAAAAGCCCAGCTTGCCCGCCAGCCAGGTCAGCTTATTCACGAAGACAAGCCCGCCCACGAAGAGCAACAATGCGCCGCTAAGTAGTTCGACGGCGTGGAGATACTTTCGGAAGCGCTGATAAAACTTGAGAAATTGTCCGATACCAAGGGCGGTGAGCAAGAATGGAACAGCCAGGCCGGCGGAATAAACGGCGAGAAGCAGAATCCCACGCGCAATAGTGTCGCTGGCTGCGGCGAGTGCAAGCACCGTGGCGAGGATAGGCCCGATGCAAGGTGTCCAGCCAAAAGCGAACGCGAAGCCGAGGAAGAAGCCGCTGAAGAGGCCCGGCTTCGTGTTGGTGCTGCGCAGGTGCACATCGCGGTTGAGCCACTTTGCGAGAGCCGGACCAAAGAAACCAATGAGCGAAAGCGAGAAAAAGTGGACCCAGCCAAGTCCGAAGAAGAGCGGACCGTGATGAAGAATCGAGGCAACGCCCAAAACTACGAGGAGAGCGCCAACGATCAAACCGGTGCGGAAGGTGAGTTTCACCAGAGCGCCAACCAAATGCAAGCCGAAGAGCAGAATCAGCGCGCCAGCAATGGGAGCGAGCATTCCACGATTTTTCAGAAGAAAAGTACCGACGGCGCTCGCAGAAGCGCCGAATGAAATGAAAACCACAGAGAACCCAATGACGAAGGAAAGCGCGGAAGCGAAAAGACCGCCGCGCGGCTGCTGGCCCTGACGCAATTGCTCCATGCCGATGCCAGAGAGCATCGAGATGTATCCCGGAACGAGAGGAAGCACGCAGGGCGAGAGAAACGAAACCAACCCGGCGATAAACGCTGCAGCTAATGAAACGTCAGTCATCTTTTTTTGAACCTAATTTTTGTGAACTCTAGCTGTCGTAGATTCCGATCTTGAGTTGCGTTATTGGCGCTAGACCCACCGCGCGGCGCCGTTATTCCAATTTGGACAGCTGATTCGTTTCTTGCTTGGACTTCTCCAATTCTCCCATAAAGACGGGAAAAGCGCGTCACGCGTTAGCGCGAGGACAGTCCGCGGCAACTTCATTAGACGCTAGCGGGCCGCATTCGATACGTGCGGCATGGTACGGGCGACAGATGATAGGTTTCGCCGACGTGCTGAAGAGTTTCGATCTACGGCGATGTCCGTAAGTGATAGGTAGCCAAGGCTTTGCATGGTGCACGATTGGCAAGGCGGTTGCCATGTGACAAGTGGGCGCATTCAGGGCGCCCGGCAGGTCAGGGCAGGTGGCTATGCAGTGGACTCCGAATAAAGTGACGGCGTTACGCGTAGCGGTGGGATTTGCCGCGGTGAGTCTGTTTGGGCGTGGGCCGTGGGCAAATCTTGCGGCGGTCCTGCTTACGGTAACGACGATCGCGCTGGACGCTTTGGATGGGCACATCGCGCGACGAAAGAATCTGGCGACGCCGGTCGGCGCGCAGCTCGATATTCTCGGCGACCGCATGATCGAAAACGTGTACTTCACATATTTCGCAGTGGTGGGAATGGTGTCGCTGTGGCTTCCGGTTTTCTTTTTTGCGCGGGGAGCGGCGACGGATTTCTTGCGTGGCTTGGCCATGCGCGCGGGGTACTCCGGATGGGGTGCGAACACGATGCTTCAGACGTGGTGGGGACGCGCGCTGGTCGCCTCGCGCTGGAGCCGCAGTTTGTACGCGGGAATGAAGTGCTTGTGCTTTTGCTACCTGGGACTGGAATTGGCGCTGACGCGCGGGCCGGTGGCGCTGCTGGGAGGAATGACGACGGACTTGCACGCACTGGTTCGCGTTGGCGCGCATGTGTTGACGTGGATGACGGCGGCGTTTTGTCTGTTGCGTGGATTGCCAGTGTTGGCGGAGGGGTGGCGCTTTGTTTCAAGCGTGGGCCCAGTGCGCAGAGTGAAGCGAGTCGCGCAGGGAGCGATGTGATGGCGCATAAGGAGGCATGTGAAGAAAAGGAAGTCAATGCAGTAAAGGAGAAGAACGGAGGCGTCGCCGCGTTTTTTGATTTAGATGGAACGCTGATGCCGATGCCGTCGTTGGAGAAAAGGCTTTATTTGTTGCTGCGCTATCGAAAGCTGATCGGGATTCGGAATTATTTTTTGTGGTTGAGAGAAGCCACGCGGCTCGTGCCGCGAGGGATCAATCAGATCATGCACGCGAACAAGATGTACCTGCGAGGCATTTCCGTTGACGAAAAAGATTTACTCAAGGCCCTGTCGTTTTATCCGGAAGCGATTGAGCGCTTGGCGTGGCATGCAGAACGCGGACACTTGATCGTGATTGTGAGTGGGACGCTGGAGCTGTTGGCGGAGCGAGCGGCTCGCTGTCTGGAGGCTGAGCTTGGTGAACGCGGATTGGCAGCCAATATTCGTGTTTGCGCTACGCGGCTGGAGAAGGAACGCGAACGATGGACGGGACGGATCGTGGGAGAGGTTATGTTTGGCGAGGACAAGGCGCGGGCGATCAAGCGAATCGCGGGGGAACAGAAATTGGATTTGCAGCGATGTTTCGCGTATGGAGACAGTTCGAGTGACAAGTGGATGCTCGAAGCAGTCGGAAAACCTGCGGCGGTGAATCCATCGAGTGACTTGGCGCGGATTGCCCGCAGGAATAATTGGGCGATTTTGCGGTGGGGGGAAGAAGAAACACTTGCACAGAGGGCACAGAGAATGAAGAGGACACAGAGGTCGGACGAGAGGGACCAGGAGTTGCGGGTGGCGCGGGCTAAGGCGAGATTCAGGGCATGAGAAATGTTCCGGGAGACGAATCCCGAGAGCGGGAGCACGTGATCGCGTGGCGTGACGTCGCGCTTCAGAATGGCGGGAGCGTCGCGGCCATCGAGCAGGAGACGCAGAGTTTTGGCGCACTCGCGCGGCGGGAATTGGCGGATGCATGGGCCGCTTGCGGTATGTTCGAGTGTGTCGCATTCGGGTATTTGGGAGTTTCGAGCGCGTTGATCCTTTTTTTTGCGGAGAATTTGGCGCATCCAGTGCGATTGATTGGAATGCAAGCGTTAGTGGCTGCGGCGATTCTGGCTTTGTGCCGAGCTGAGGCGCGGGTTACTGGCCGTGAAGGGTTTAGTGAGGCAGCCGGGGAAAGAACAGACAAGAGTGGCTGTTCTACCGTGATGGAGAAGTTTTGGCATTTTTGGAGGCATTGGTATCCGCATTTGTACTTTTTGTTTTGCTTTGAGGAGTTGGGTCGACTGGTGCATTTGGTGCAGCCGGGGTGGCAGGACGCGAAACTGATTGCTTTCGATCATTGGCTGACGGGCGTGCACCCTACCGTTTGGCTGGAGCAATTCGCGACGCCGGCGGGGAATGACTTCATGCAGTTTGTTTATTTGACGTACTTCACGTACTTGCTGGTGGTTGGCGGCGTTTTGTATTACCGGCGGGATTGGCGCGGGTATTGGTCCGTGATGACGTACTCGGCGGTGGGGTACGCCATAGGCTATGTGATTGCGATTTGCTTTCCGATTGAGAGCCCCTGGTTTTCGATGGCTGGAGCGTGGCATGGGGAGTTGCGTGGCGGCGCGACGACGTCGGTGATCAATTTCATCGAGCACTATGGACGCGTGCGCGGCGCGGCGTTCCCTTCGGAGCATGTGGCTGGGGCCGTCGCGGCGACTTGGGGGGCCTGGCGGCACCGGAGGTGGCTGTTCTGGGTGATGCTGCCGCTGGTGGCGTGCATGTGCGTGTCGACGATTTGGGGGCGATATCATTACGTGGCCGACGTGTTCGCGGGGATGATTACCGGGACGCTTGGCTATGTCATTGGCAGATGGCTGATGGAGCAGCGGCTGCTGGTACAGGAGAGCACAGACTGAAGTCTGTGCCACCCAGACGTTTGGTTAGCCGTAACGACCCCCACCCCCGAGTTTTGCGTAAACATTCATTCCAAAGACGGATAAAGTCCTTTGTTTTGACACACTTTTATAAGTGTTCATTCTAAAGGAACTTAAAGTTCCACCGAAATTGTGCAAGTTTGAAAAGTTTTTGGCGGCCAGGCAAACTCTAGGGAACTAACCAGCCAGCCTGAATAAAAGCTCATAAAAAGAAAAGAGCGGCAAAGCTGCTGCCGCACTTGAGAAGTTGTGGATTCGTCTGAGAAGAAGAATAGCAAGAATTGTCACCGAAGTTAAGACCAATTGCATATAACCAAGTGGCTCAAATTGAGCTGGCCAGCGGCGGTCGGCGCCGTTCAGGGTGGGCGCGCTCGAAGACGTGAGCTATTCGCAGGAGGAGATGTTCTTCGGCGACGGCTCCGAAGAGTTGAAGGCCGACTGGAAGGCCCGCGGGAGTGAAACCACAGAGGACTGAGATGGCGGGGACGCCGGCGAGATTGGCGGGACGATTCGCGCGGAGCATGAGGGCACGGGTCGCGCGATCTTGGCCGCCGAGATGGACGGTTTCCTCACCGATGAGCGGCGCGGTGATGGACGTTGTTGGAACGGCGATGGCATCGACACTTGCATCTTCCAGCGTCAGACGGAATTGCCGGATGAACCTTTCGCGCAGTTCAAGGGCGGAGAGATAAGTTGTTGCGGAAACCTTCGTTCCCATTTCGAGGCGGGAGCGAACGTCGTCCCCGTAATCGGCGGCTCGAGAAGGGTACCACCCGGCCTGCTGGTGATAGTGAGTGGCTTCGGGCCAAGCGATCTGATTTCCTGCGTCTTCCGTTTCTTTTAGAAGCGACAGAGAGACTTGCTTGAACGTCACGCGCTGTTTTTTCAAGACACGAATCGCTTTATCGAATATGGGGCGGACATCTGGCGAAACAAGGTCGAAAAAAAAATCCTTGGGAACGCCGAGTGTGAATTTGCGGGGCTTGGCGGAAGATTTTTCGAGAGTTCGAGGACTGGGTTTGCCTTTCACGCGTTGGAGGATTGGTTCGAGAAGAAGAGCTGCATCGTGCACCGTGCGAGCCAGAGGGCCGACACAATCGAGGCGCGGGGAAAGCGGAATCACGCCGCCCACACTTACACGGCCGAGAGTGGGTTTTAGGCCGACGATGCCGCAGAGCGAAGCAGGAATACGGATGGAGCCGCCGGTATCGGTGCCGATACTGCCATAGCAGAGGCCTGCGGCGACGGCGGCAGCGGAGCCACCGCTGGAGCCGCCGGGAATTCGTGAGAGATCCCAGGGATTGCGGACGGGACCATAGTGTGGGTTGTTGCTGGTGACGCCGTAGGCGAACTCGTGCATGTTGGTTTTGCCGAGGATGACGGCGCCGGCATTTTTGAGTTGCCCAACGACCGCGGCATCTTCGGCAGGAACGAAATCCTTCAAGATTTTTGAGCCGGCCGTGGTGCGGATGCCTGCGGTGTAGATATTGTCCTTCAGCGAGATGGGGATGCCGTGGAGAGGGCCTCGATCGCCATAGCCTTTGCGGCCGCGTGGAGCGAAGAGTTCGGCTTCGGCTTTTTTGGCTTGGGCAAGGGCGAGGTCGGACGTCACCGTGATGTAGGCGTTCAGTTTGGGATTCAGTTGGTCGATGCGAGCGAGGATGAGCTTCGTGAGTTCGACGGGGGAGAGTGTGCGTTTTCGGAAGAGGCGGGCGATTTCTTCGATGGAGGCGAAGGCTAGGTCGGTGTCGGTTGTGGGGGGCATAGGAGGTTCGGTGGAAAAGAGGAATTTAGCACACCCATTGAGGGCGGAGCCATTTGAACTCAATTTTCGCGAGAGTAAGCAGAGCTGAAGCGAGATGGCGCGTTGCCGACCGGTTGAACCCGCAGCGTTTATCTGGCACTGGGTCTATTTGTTGAGGAAATCATTCCGAAGTGCACATGGGCTGCCGTTATTCGTCGTTGAGTTTGCCGTGTCAGGAAGCTGTTGGGCTTGAGCTGAACTCCCGCGTGTTGCTGGGTCGTTTTGGGAAAGTACCTTCAGATGGCGGCCTTTTTCAGCGATGCTCGCGCTTTGCTGGCGATCAATTTCAAGCCGAGCGCATCGGCCTGTTGCGCGATTTGCTCAATTTCCGCTAGCGTTGCGAGGCTGTGTCCGGGTTGCAACTCGATTTCGGCCAGCGCGAGTTTTGCTTCGAGCAAGAGCAGTTTATTCCCCATCCGTTGGGATTTGGAGATCACTTCAGTCAACAATTCCCGGGCGCCCTTTTTGTCGCCGAAAGCAGCGCGAGTGCGAGCGAGCTGCAAATTCGCGGTCAACATGACATCCGCGTTTTGGGTTTCCGGCCCAGCTTTGGCTAGCGCAGCAAGCTCGTGCTTTGTGTCGGCAAACGGCATGGCCAGCAATGCCTGTATGAGAATGGCCCGGGCTTCGACTTGGCTGGTCTGTTCTTTTTTCGAAGCGAAATACGCCAACGACTTACGCAGCGTCTCCGCTGCAGCCTGTGGGTGGTTTTCTTCTACATCCAACCGGGCCAACATGAGCCGCCTTTGTTCCGTCGCGGTCTCCGGGTTGAGTTCCTGGCTGACCTTGAGCACCAGCTCCGCCTCTCGTCGCGACTCCTCGAAGGCTCCTTGAACGAACAGGAGTCTCGCGCGGCACGCATGAAGATACATGCTGTACGTTTTGTTCTGCGTCTGCGCGTTGACCTCGAACCCTTCGTCCAGGTATTTCTGCGCGCCCGAAACGTCTCCCTTGGAAACAAGAACATCCGCCAGATTGCCCAACCAAAGGTCCAGTTCTATCTTCGATTTGGTCTGGCGTTTGATGGCAATTGCCGATTCTTCGTTCTTCACGGCCTCCGTGAGGTTTCCCTCGAGGGAGTACACCCAGCCCAGATTGCCGTACGAGGAACTAATACCCTGCTGCTCGCCCACTTTCTGGTACAGAGCCAACGCTTCGCCGTACTCCTTGCGCGCGCGCGAATAATCGCCCATTGGAGGACAACTCCCCGGCGACGGTCATGGCCCAGCCGAGACCCGCGTCCGCTTCCATTTTTCTCAGCAAGGCAATCTGCCGTTCATTGGCATTTCTTCCGGCAACCGCGTCCCCGCGTCTCCCCGCGAGCATGGCCAGCCGCCCCCACACCTTGGCCTCTCCCCCTGCGTCCGCGATTTCTGAAAATAGATTTCGGGCTTTGTCGCAAGCGGCTACTGCCTTGGCAAGATCTCCAAGGCTGGAAAGCAGATAGCATTGAATGCTCAAGGATTCCGCGGCCAGACGGCGCGCGCCTGATTGCGAAGCCCGAAGTTCGACGCGCCGGGCTAAAGCCAGAGCTTTCGTGCTGTCTCCGGACATCAGAGCCACGGCGGAACGGACGTGGTCGATGCGGGGGTTATCGCCGTCAGGAGGTTTGAGCTGTTGCAGGGCATCGAGAGTCGTATTGGCTTCCTGCCACTTTCCGTTGTAATACTGGCTCTTGGCGAGAGACAAGCCGTAATCAAGACTATCGGGATAAAAGGTAAGAAGGGATTTGTAGAGTTCGGCCTCGCGCACTTTATCCCCTATGGAATTTCGATATTGCGCTTCGATGGCCAGACGGTTTTCACGCGAGAGGTTGGCCGAAAGATCCATAGCCTTCTTCGCTTCATCTGCGGATTTGCTGTGATAGCCAAGGCTCCCCCAAGCCTCCGCGAGGGCGGCATGGGCCAGGGCATAATTTGGATCTTCGCTGACGGCTTGTTCGAGCAAGTCCCGCGCTCCTGCAGTATCAAACGAATGGAGTTTTTCAATTCCTTCGGAATAAAGTCTTGTGGCGAGCAAACTCGAAGATTGCGCGGCCTTGGCGCTGGCGGCATCCAGAGGGGAAGCCTCCGCTACTCCTAGCTTTTGCCGCAAGCGGTCACCCACGCGGGCGGCCACGTCGGGCAATTTGTTATCCGGGCCGGAGTCGGAGAGAGTGTAAATCGTTTCTCCTTTGGCAGTGTCTTGCACGTTCAAATCGACGCGGACCTGGCCGTCCATGTCCAGAAAGGAACCGAGGACCACATAGTCGCTGCCCAGGTTGTCCCGGACACGAGACAAGGTTTCCGGTCCCAGGGCTCGTTCGTCAGGCAAGGCCAGATCGATCTTGCCTTGCGTGACTTGTTCGCTGGGAATGATAAGCAGATGTTCGCCAGCCGACAGCTGGCTTCCGAGCATCTGCGATTGAGCGGGCGAAATCCATGCCGCATCCGGTTTGCCAGAAAGGTTTTTGAATCCCAGCAGGGCCACCGAGGGCCGGCTAGCGAAACGGCCGGAAGACAATTTCGCGGATTCCGAAAATGGAGTGGCATCGTTCCGCCGGCTGTACGTGACAATCCCAAAACCGGTGGCGACGAGAAGTGCGACGACGGTGGCAGCCCCTAGTCCAAAGCCTATCCGATATTGACGTCGTGCCTTGTCGCCGCCAAAATTCGCGCGGCGGCCGTCAACTTGTCTTTGCCGGGACACCGCAGCGGGCGTATCCGCGTTACCGACGCCGTCTTGAAGCAGGTTAAACATGTGGACGCGCACTCCGTGCTTGACTTGAACTTCCCCCAAGTCGTGGAGTGCACTGGACCATTCGCTGACTTGCTTGAGCACGCTCGCCAGCGCGGCTGAAACGAGTATGTGGCCCGCATCTCCGCAATCCATCACGCGCTGTGCGACGTTGATTCCTCCGCCCGAAACACTCCGGTTCGCGTTAATGTCCGCGATGCGATAAACGGGACCAGTGTGCAGGCCCATCCGCAATTTCAATTCCGGGTTGCTGGGCAGCTTTCGCGTCAGCTCCATAGCGCACCTTACCGGTGCTTCGGCGTTTCCAAAAAACACCAACGCCATCCCATCCCCAGTGGGCAGCGAAATCAGTTGTTCCTGGCTCTTTGCTCGAGTGAATTCCGAAGTGCTGGAGGTTACTTGCTGGAGAGCTTCCACCTGTTCCCGCTGGTGGTCCATCGGAAGCTTCGAGTAGCCCACAATGACGACGAATAGAACATGGGCAATCTCCAACTCCGGAGTGGATTTTTTATCGCTCAAGAGGTCTGTGAACTGACGTGGAATCCAAATGGACGAGGGTATGAAGTATTCCGTTTCATCCGTCAAATCACAACCGGAGCGGGGCGTTGCGGCGTTCGTTCCTTAGGACTTCGGCCCGCTTAATTCGTCGCTATGTGGACGGGCGCGCAGATTTGATACAGCAGGCACGACGCCCGGAGTTAGAAGATGTTTTCCTGGCGGCGGAGATTTCCGAAGGAGCCGATGTTGGCGATGATGAAGGTGGCGGTGAAGCGATTTTCGGTGCGGACCTGGCCGAGGTTGATGCGGCGATACTCGAGGGCGAGGCCGCAGCAGTTTCCGTTGTAGCTGATTTGCACGAGCTGGCTTTGCAGGATTTGGTTGGTGAAATCGTAGCTAATGCCGGTGGTGAAATTGAATCCCCTGCGCGTCAAGTTTCCGTAGCCCATTAGCGCGCGAACCTGGTTGGAGAGCGGCTGCGAAAAGGCCACAAAGCCCGGCGGGGGTACCGGAGGAAGATCGGCTTGCACGGGATTGTCGTTCAAGCGGAAGTAGGCGACGGTGGCGAAGAATTCGCTGTAAGGCTTCACCTTCAGAAGCGTGCCGACGGTGACGAGCCGCTGAATTTGAGTATCGTATTGGAGGATTTGCTCGATGTCGTATTTGCCGCCGGGCATGATCTTGAAATCGCTGATGATGGGAGACCAGTTGCGTGGACCGAAGGCGAAGGCAAAGGGAGTTATGGAGTCGAGCGCCTGGAAGACATTGCGCTGGCCGTCCTGGATGGCGCCGCCGAATGTGGGATCGAAATAGTGAGCCTGTAGAATGCTCCAGGAAAGCAGCTCCTCGGGCTGGGCGTCTCCGGTCTTGACGAAGAGCCGCTGCGTGATGCCGTATTCGATCTGGTTGGTGTCGGTTAGGGTCGCATCGGAATCGAAGCGAATAAAATCCGCAATGTTGTTTACGCCCCCGACATAGTGATAGGCAATCGCAGGCTCGATGGTGTGTTTGTACCTCTTGCGCGGTTTGTTCTTGTCGAGAGAGGAGCGATCGAAAAAGCGTTCGAGAGTGGGCAGGCGCAGGTCAACGGTGAGTTCGCCGGTGTTCCGCGTGAGATATTGGGAGCTTAGTTGCCCGGCGGAATTGTAGGAGTCGCCGTAATAGGTGGTGCGGAAGGTGGCAGAAGTAGTGACGCCAAGCCACGAGCCGAAGTGGAGCGGAACGGTCACGGTCGGGGCGAATTCGGTGCGCGGAACGAATGCGGGCGTATCCAGAGGAGTGTCATCCTGGCGGTGCAGCGCGTCGACAAAGGCGTCGAAGGAAAAATAGACAGGAAGATTTTGCCAGCGCGCCTGTTCCACAGAGCTGAAGAAAACTTCAGGAGCGTCACGCAGCGAGACGCTGACGGCCGGAGTCGTCACACCGGTTGTGGTGTTTGTTACGGGAATGCTGAGGAAGGTTTTGTCGGATAGGGAAGCGAAGTTCAGACTGAACCCGCGAAAATTGTTCGTGAGAAAGCTGGCGCTGCGTACTTCGGAAGTGATGGCATCGCCAAAGGTGTCGGCAAAGGCCAGCCGGAAGGTCAGCGAAGAGAGTTCGTTGAGATCGGTGACGGCGCGCCAGCCGTTGGGCAGGAGAGACTGAGATTCGAGTTGCATCTGGTGGCCGCCTTGTTTTTCGAGGACGGTGGTGTCGTTCGGTCCGGGCTCGTTAATGCCGCGGTCGATCACCCCATAGTAGGTGTACCTAATGGAAGTGTTCTCGAAAGGACGAGCACGAAATTCACCGCGCTCGGCGGAGCCGCGCTTGGTGAGCAGCTCGGCCCCCGCCGTAAGATCAAACCAGGGCCGCGGAGCCAAGTACACGGCATCCCCTAGAACAAAACCCTTGCTGTTGCTCTGGGCGACCACGGGGATGAGGATTCCGGACTGACGAATTTTTTCTCCCGCTGGCGCGGTGGCGTAGGGCAGCCAGAGGAGCGGGACGCGGTAGAGGCGGAAATTGGCGCTGACCAAGGCGACGGTCTTACCGAGACGAATGCGAGTGTGCTGGGAATAAAACTGCCACGTGGGATGTTGGGGGTCGCAAATCGTAATCCAGCCGCGGCTGACAAGATAGATGTCGTCAGCCAAGCGTTCGACCTCTGGAGCCTGGAAATAGATAGGATTCTGAGAAATCAGAATTAAGGGATTGGCACGGCGTTCGATTTTGACGGTGCCGCGAACATTAGTAAAGGTGCCGTGGCCGGTGCTTACGTTGTAGTGAGCCTCATCGGCTTCTAGGTGTTCATTGTTGTAATCGAAGCGGACATGGCCGCGAGCAAGGGACTCGGAAGTTTTTTCGTTGTATTCGACGTGATCGGCCTGAAGGCGCTGGTCTCCATAGTGAATGTCCACATCCTCGTCAGCAATATACAAGTCGCCGCGTTTTTGCTGCGGACCACGAGACCATATCTCCACATCGCCGGCCTTGACGGAGTGCAGGCCGACTTGCTGCGCAAAGGAAACAGGCAACACCGGGCCGAAGAGAGAATAAAGGAGCGTCGTGAGGAGCAGAAGGGACCGGAGCGCGGACGTAATCCGGGCATGGAAGTGACCATTCACGCGGAACATTTGTGCGATGAGAACAGTTGGATAGCCTAGCATGTGGCTGGGGGGATGTGTAGAAGAGTCGAGCAGGGGTGCCGGCGGTAGAGTGCGCACGGGCGTTTCGGTCTTGAAAGCTTTGGAACGAAACGCGGGGACGGTGTGGCGCGTCTTTGTGAGCACGGATCAGTTTGCCATTCCAGAAACAATTGATGCACGCCGTGGCATTGGGGAGGTATGATGCCCGGCCTTGATAACTAGGGGGGATAGTATGCGCAGCGTTTCATCTGCATTCAGGATTATTTTGGCGCCAGTGACATTTTGTCTTGCACTGACGTGCGCTTTGCCCGGTAGGTCGGCGGGCCAGTCAAGCGTAACTGACAAGCTGAAAAATTTAGAGTTTCGAGAGATCGGGCCGGCAATGATGGGCGGACGCATCGACGATTTCGGCGTCGTCGAGAGCAATCCAAATATTGTGTACGTGGGCACGGCGTCGGGCGGGGTGTGGAAGACGACGAATAACGGGACGACGTGGGAGCCCGTGTTTGACAAGGAAAGCGTTTCGACGATTGGCGATATTGCGATCGCGCCGTCTGATCCGGCCGTAGTGTGGGTCGGCACCGGAGAACCGAACAACAGGCAAAGCTCGTCGTGGGGAGACGGAATCTACAAGTCGCTGGATGCGGGGAAGACGTGGCAGAAGATGGGGCTGGCGGCGACGCACCACATCGGCCGCATCGTGATTCATCCGCGGAATCCGGAGGTCGTTTACGCGGCAGCGCTGGGGCATCTGTGGGGGCCAAACCCGGAGCGCGGTGTTTACAAGACGACGGATGGCGGGAAGACGTGGAATCTGGTGTTGAAGATTAATGACGACACGGGCGTGAGCGATATCGCGATGGACCTGGAGAGCCCGGATACGCTTTATGCTGCGGCGTACGAGCGGAGGCGGACTCCGTTTGGATTTAACGGCGGTGGACCTGACAGCGCTATTTACAAGACCGTGGACGGCGGAGCGACCTGGAAGAAATTGGTGAAAGGGCTGCCTTACGAAAACGGCGGCGATACCGGGCGAATCGGGCTGGATATTTACCGGAAGGATCCGAATATCGTGTATGCCATCGTGCAGCACGAAAAAGGCGGAACCTATCGCAGCGAGGACAAGGGCGAGACCTGGAAAAAGATGGGGGACACGAACCCGCGTCCTTCGTACTACAGCCAGATCCGTGTCGACCCCAACAATGACCTGCGAATCTGGGAGCTTGGCGCACAGATGTTTTATTCAGAGGACGGAGGAAAAACGTTTTCGACGCAGCGAGTGAAGGGCATTCACGGAGATTTCCATGCGATGTGGATCGATCCGGCGGATTCGAATCACGTCATTACGGGATCGGATGGTGGAATTCACTGGAGCTACGACAACGGACGGACGTGGGACTTTATCAACACGATCGCGATCGGGCAGTTTTATGAGGTTGGGCTGGACAACGAAAGACCTTACAAAATTTGCGGCGGCTTGCAGGACAACGGGAGCTGGTGCGGGCCGAGCATGTCGTTGACGCGGGATGGCATCATCAACTCAGACTGGACGCTGATGCCTGGCGGCGACGGATTTTATGCGCGAATCGATTACGCGGAGCCGTGGATCGTTTATACGGAATCACAGGACGGCCATCTTTCGCGGCGCGATGAACATACCTCGCAGCAGCGAGAGATTATGCCGGAAGCGAAGGCCGGGGAACCGCATTACAGATTCCAGTGGAACTCTCCGGTGGAGGTTTCGGCGCATGATCACAAGACGATTTATTACGGCGGAAATTATTTGTTCAAGTCGACGGACCGCGGGGATTCGTGGACGCGTTTGGGCGGCGATCTGACTACGGGCGTCGACCGCAACAAACTACAGATTTTTGGGAAGACGCCGGATAAGAGTACGTTGTCGCGGCACGATGGCGTCGAAGAATATCCGACGATCACGACTTTGAGCGAATCGCCGTTGACACCGAACGTGTTGTGGGTGGGAACGGACGACGGCAATGTGCAAGTGACGCGCGACGGCGGGAAGACATGGAAGAACGTGGCGTTGCGCGTGCCGGGAGTGCCCAAGGGAACGTACGTGACGCGCGTGGTGGCGTCGAAGTACGCGGAAGGGGCAGCGTTTGTGACGTTTGATGGCCACCGAACCGACGACTATAACGTCTACCTATTTCAGACGTCAGATTATGGAGAGACCTGGAAGTCGATTCGCAACGGGATTCCGGATTCGGCGGGAACCGTGCACGTGGTACGAGAGCATCCCCGGAGCGCGAACTTGCTCTTCGCGGGAACGGAGTTTGGGCTGTGGGTGTCGTGGGACCACGGCGCCAATTGGACGGCACTGAAAAACAATTTTCCGACTGTTCCGGTGGATGACATTGAGATTCAAGCGCAGCAGAACGATTTGGTGCTTGCTACGCACGGGCGGTCAATCTGGATTTTCGATGACATGACGCCGATCGAGAAGTTCGACGCCGGCGTGGCAAGCTCCGATTTGACGTTTTTTGCACCGCGGACTGCGACGGTGTGGAATTTGCGAGAGCGCAGGTGGAGTGCCGGGCAGAAGATGTTTACGGGCAAGAATCCGCCGTATGGCGCGATTTTGAATTACTACTTAAAGGAAGCTTTGCCGCCCGAGCCGCCAAAGGCGGCCAACGACGACAAAGGCAAGGACGCCGAAAAGCAAAAAGAAGCCGACGCAAGCAAACAGAAAGAGCAGGAAAAGAAGGAAACCGCGACGGCCGATCAAAAACCAAAAGCTCCAAATGCTGCTGACAAAGAGGGCAAGACGAAGATCAGCGTGTACGACAAGGACGGCAAGTTGGTGCGGGAACTCGATGGACCTGGCAAGGCTGGGGTAAACCGCACGAGCTGGGATTTGCGGTGGAATTCGCCGGCAGTGCCAACGCCCGAACAGCTTGAGGCTGCCGCAGCCGGATTCGATTTTGGGCCGCGCGGTCCACTCGTCGAGCCCGGCAAGTACACCATCAAAATCAAAGCGGGAAGCAGAGAGGGGACGCAAGAGGTCGTGGTGGAAGACGATCCGCGAATGCAAATGTCGCCGGCGGACCGCGCGGCGAGAAGCGAAGCCATCCGGCAGCTCTATGCAATGGCCAAGATGGCGGATAAAGACCGCAAAACAATCGAGGGAATCAAGGAAGGGCTGAAGGCGGCTAGAGAGCAATGGAAGAAGGATGCCGACAAGCCGGATGCGCCAAAAATTCCGGCGGAGATACAAAAAGCCGCCGAGGAACTGCAGAAAAATGTGGACGCGGTCGCCGAGAAGTACGTGCGCGAGCAACAAGGACTCGGAAATGCAGGGCCGCCATTCGAATGGAAACCCGAGCCGTTGCCATTGCAAGTGCAAAGTTTGCTGCGAGAACTGGATGGCTTCTGGGAAGCACCGGGAGGGCAACAAAAGGAGAAGCTGGCGGAACTAACGCCACTTGTCAACGAAGGTTCGGCGAAAGTGAAGAAAATTGCGGAAGAGGACTTGCCGGCGCTCAATAAAAAGATGAATGACGCAGGAATACCGCACATTGTGCCCACACCGCCGCAACGGCCTGGCAGGGGTGGAGCTGAAGAAGGGGACGAGCCGTAGGTTGGGATTAGTCGAACGATTTTTAGAAAACACGGAGGGAAGAGCATGGACGCGAAGCATCTCAGCCTGCGCGGCTTGGCCGCGTGGTTTGCGGCGACAGCGGTGATTCTCGGAGGATTTGAAGGGCCCGCTCAGGCGAAGTTTCAGGACGCCACGGCCCAGGATAGCCAGGATAAAAAAGACGAAAAGAAAGGCGAGAAAAAGGACGAGAAGAAAGGGTTGCCGCTAAAGCCTACGCGAAAGATCGAGTTCACGACCGATGAGGGGACGTGGCTCTCGCTGGATGTTTCGCCGGATGGCAAGACGATCGTGTTCGAACTGCTTGGTGATATTTACACGCTGCCGATTGAAGGTGGAACTGCGAAGCTGGTCGATGGGGGAATGGCGTTTGACAGTCAGCCAAAATTCTCGCCCGATGGAAAGTGGGTCGCATTCATTTCTGACCGCGAAGGCAGCGAGAACATCTGGATCATGCATCCGGATGGCAGCGGCGTGAAGCAGGTTTCCAAGGATCCCAATAATGAGTTTGCTTCTCCGAGCTGGTCGCCGGCCGGCAACTACATTTTTGTATCGAAGGCCGGATTTGGCATCACGACATTTGAAGTGTGGATGTACCACGTGGATGGCGGTTCCGGCGTGCAAATCACCAAAGCCAAGCCGACGCCAACGACCCCGCGACGCGAGCGCGGAAATGCCATCGGCGTCGTGGCTTCTCCGGACGGCAAGTATCTTTATTATGCGAAGCGCAGCGGCGGCTTCGAGTACAACGCGCAATTTCCACTATGGCAAGTGGCACGGCGAGACCGCAAGACCGGCGACGAGGATATCTTGTTCGAACAGGCCAAGAGCAGTTTCCGGCCGGTGCTTTCGCCGGATGGCACACAGCTTCTCTATGTAACACGGTATGAAACGGAGAGCGGGCTGCGTTTGCGCAATCTGCAAACGGGCGAAGATCGCTGGGTTAGATATCCCATCACGCGCGATGACCAGGAGTCTCGTTTTACGCGCGATCTTTTTCCGGGATACGCGTTTCTCCCGAATGGCAAGGAAATCGTCTACAACCAGGATGGAAAAATCCGGCGGCTGAACCTCGCGACAGGCGCCGAGAACGTGATTCCGTTTACGGCGCAAGTGTCGCAAGAGCTGGGGCCGAAGCTGGATTTTCCGCAGAGAGTCGAGGAAGGTCCTGTAAAGGTGCGATTGATCCAGGGCCCGGTGGAATCGCCGGACGGCAAGAAGATGGTGTTTTCCGCGATGACGCACCTTTACATCATGGAGATTCCGAGTGGCAAGCCCCAGCGCTTGACGAGTGGAAATGCGCGCGAGTTTCAGCCCGCGTGGTCGCCAGACGGAAAATCCATTGCTTATGTGACGTGGTCGAGTGCGGGCGGACAGCTTTGGAAAGTCTCGGCAGCGGGTGGAACGCCGCAGCAATTGTCCACATCGGCTGCATTGTATAGCAATCCGGTTTGGTCACCAGATGGAACCAAGATCGTGGCACTTCGCGGGAATGCGTACGACCGCGAGAACGTAGAGTTCGATTCTGGGCAGATGCAAAACGCCGATCTCGTCTGGATTCCCGCGGGAGGCGGCGACGCGAATTTGATTTTGCCTGCGCGCGGGGCGGGCTCGCCACACTTCACCCACGAAAAGGACAGGATTTATATCTACACGCCGCAGGGACTAGTCTCGCTCCGCTTTGACGGCACGGATCGCCGCACGCACATTCAGGTAAAGGGGCAAGGCAGTTTTTCCGCAGAGGAACCTGTCGCCGCGGACGATGTAAAGGTGAGTCCCGACGGAAACTGGGTGCTGGCTCAGGTGATGAATCAGCTTTACGTGACCGCATTGCCAGTGGTGGGCGGCGAAGCACCCACGGTGGTTGTTACATCGCCGTCCGTTCCCGCGAAGCGATTGACAGATATCGGCGCTGATTATTTCAATTGGGCCGATGACGGAAAAACCATCGCGTGGGCCGTCGGAGCCAGCCTCTTCCGCGAGCCGCTGAGCGCTATTTCGTTTGAACCGCCGAAGGAAGAGGAGAAGAAGGACGGCGACAAGAAAGACGCCGCGGCTCAACCGGGGGATGCCAGCAAGGACGAAAAGAAGGACGAGAAAAAAGAAGAGAAGAAGCTGAAGGAAGAGGACAAGAACGTCCAGGAGATCGCTGTCAATCTGGAAGTCCCGCGGAAGACCCCGAAGGGGACGATTGTGCTGCGGGGCGCGACCGTGGTGACGATGAAAGGCGATGAAGTCCTGAAGAATGCGGATATTGTGGTCGAAGACAACCGCATCAAGAGCGTTGGACCAAAGGGCGCGGTTCCAGCCGGGGCCAAGGTGTTCGACGTGGCCGGGAAAACGATCGTGCCTGGCTTTATCGACACCCATGCGCACTGGACTGAAATTCGCCGCGGCATCCTGGACACGCAGAACTGGGCGTTCCTCGCGAACCTGGCGTATGGCGTGACCGCCGGCCTCGATGTGCAAACCGGCACGAACGACATGTTTGCCTATCAAGACCTGGTGGACAGCGGCGACATACTCGGGCTGCGCGCGTTTTCCACGGGGCCCGGCGTTTTCTCCGATAACAATTTTCAGTCGATGGAAGAAGTAAAAGGCGTGCTGACCAAGTACAGAAAGTATTACGGCACACACAACATCAAGAGCTACGTTGTGGGCAACCGCAGGCAGCGGCAGTTCATGGTGATGGCGTCGAAGGAATTGGAAATGATGCCGACGACGGAAGGCGCTCTGGACTTGAAGCTCAATCTGACGCACGTCATCGACGGGTTCCACGGGAACGAGCACACGCTTCCGATTACTCCGCTTTTCAAAGACGTGCTGCAAATGTTTGCGCAATCGGGGATTTCGGAGACGCCAACGCTGATCGTGAATTACGGCGGCCCGTTTGGCCAGGAATACTGGTTCGAGAATACCGACGTGCACGACAACGTAAAGCTTAACCATTTCATACCGCACAATCTTATCGATGAAAGGACCAACCGGAGGCCGGATTGGTTCCGCAAAGAGGAGTACGCGTTTCCGAAACTGGCCGCTCAGATGGCCAAGCTCACGAGAGCTGGTGGTCTTGTTGGAGTGGGCAGCCACGGACAGTTGCAGGGGCTGGGGTATCACTGGGAGATGTGGATGTTCGCAAGCGGAGGAATGACGCCGCTCGAGGTACTGCGGTGCGCCACGCTGAATGGGTCCAAAATCATCGGGCGGCCGCAGGACCTCGGTTCGATCGAGGTGGGAAAGCTGGCCGATTTGGTCATTCTGGACAAAAGCCCGCTCGATGACATCCACAATACGAATACGGTTCACTGGGTGATGAAAAACGGCGAGCTATTTGAGGGCGATACGCTGGATCAGGTTTGGCCGGAGCAGAAAAAGCTCGAACCTTTGTACTTCTGGAACTTCGACAAGCCGAAGGTGGGAGAGCCGTTGAGCTATGGGAAGACGGCGAATCCGTAGGGCGCTGACTGCAGGCTGGGACGCAGCGTCCTGCTTACCTTCAAGAGGAAGCGGAAAAAAGTAAGAGGGCACGATGCATCATGCCCCTTGGCCTCGCGACCGTTGCTCACTCTTTGGATTTTGCTTCCGTTTTGGTCTGCGTGGAGCGGTACCACTCAAACGTACGGCTGAGACCTTCTTCGAAAGTAACTTGCGGATCGTAGCCGAGATATTCGCGTGCTTGCGTAATGTCGGCTTGCGAATCGCGGATGTCGCCATCGCGCGGCGGCTCGTACTTCGCTTCGAGTGTCTTGCCGGAAATCTTAGCAAGCAACTGAACTGTCTGGTTTAACGTAAAACGGGCGCCGGTGCCGACGTTGAAGGTCTTGCCGGAAACGTTGGGGGCTTCGCAGGCGAGGAGATTGGCTTGCACGGCGTTCTCGACGAAAGTGAAATCGCGGGATTGTTCGCCATCGCCAAACATGACGGGTTGCGTCTCTTCCAGAAAGGACGTGCAGAATTTTGCCAGGACGCCGGAATATGGCGAGCCGGGATCCTGACGAGGGCCGAAAATGTTGAAGTAACGGAGTGAGACGTTTTCCAGGCCATAGCAGCGGCCAAACGTCTGCGCATAAAGCTCGCCAACGAACTTGGTGACGCCGTAGGGCGAAATGGGCGCCGGAGGCATGGTTTCGACTTTCGGAAGCGTGGGCGTCTCGCCGTAAGCAGAAGAAGAAGCGGCGAAAACGACGCGTTTCACCTTTGCGTCACGCGCCGCGACGAGGACATTTAGAGTTCCATCGATGTTGATTTTGTTTGTTTCGATGGGATCTTTCACGGAGCGCGGCACCGAAGTACGCGCCGCGAGGTGGAGCACGTATTCGGCCTCGTGCATGGCCTTGCGAACGACTTCGATGTCCGTGATACTGCCCTTTATGAAAGTGATTTTGTTGCGGACTTCGACAAGGTTATCTTCCTTGCCGGACGAAAGGTCGTCGAGCACAACCACGCTGTGGCCGCGCCGCACGAGTTCGTCCACCGTGTTAGAGCCGATGAAACCGGCGCCGCCCGTGACGACGTAGCGCATTCAGGAATTCCTCCCTCGATTCGAGGTCCGAGAGCGGCGGAGTGCCGTCTCGGTCATTTAACGCGGCGCCGGCAAAGACGCGGGCCTCGCGTTTTGGTAACCTCAGAGTTTGCGGGTAGCGTTCGGCGGACTTTGCCGGGCTATCGCGAACGAATTCGTATTGTACGACGGAAGGCCAAAAGGCAAGGGACTGTTTCCCGTGCAGGTCACACAAAGAGCATGAGCTACCGAAAAGTCATTGGCATCACCGGCCTGCTGGCGCTTGGATGCGTAGCGGGAGGCTACTACTGGATGAGGGAGAGAAACGCGGGACTGGCGCGCGCCTGGGCTTCCGCGCGCGCCTCCGAGCCGATGACCGCCCCGGCGACGGAACTTCCCACCGTTATGCCGACAAGCACCCCTTCTGCTTCGAGCCCTAACAGGAATGGCGAGCCCGCGGCAGATCCCGGAATACCCTTGCGAGGGGGCGAAGTGCTGGATTACACGGCGAATGTCTCGAGCCTGAACAATGTGGCCACTTTGAAATTGCAGGTGGGCGAACACAAGGATTTTTTCGGCAAGAACGCGTGGCATCTCCAGGCGTTTGCGCATACGGAAAGCCCCCTGCGCATGGTCTTCGAGTTAGACGACCAGTTTGATTCGTACAGCGATGCCGCGACGATGACCAGCCTGCAGTACGAAATGCACTTGAGTGAACGTGGGCAGAAAGTGGATTCCATCCAGCGGATGACGGCCACAGGAAGAGAGCCGGCGCCTCCCGAGGCCACCGAAACACGGGTCCTTCCTGCCACGCGAGATCCACTCGGCATGCTGCAATTCTTGCGAAATGTGGATTGGACGAAGACAACGGAAGTTCGATGCCCGGTCTACGATGGACACAAATTGTATGACGTCAGGGCGAAGCTCGTCAGCGCGGGCGAGGCGGTCACCGTGCCTGCGGGAAGCTACAAAACCTCCAAGATTGAGATTCGTGTATTTGAGAACGGGCAAGAGATGAAGGACGCCCATTTCACGATGTACTTCGCAAATAACGCCGCGCGCACGCCAGTGCTGCTGGAAGCGATTATGCCCTTCGCGACGGCACAGGTACAGTTGGTGCACGCGAAGTAAGAGTTCGCTCTTCGTTTGCAGCTTGCAGAAGGACTTCCGAATCCGAAGAGGAAAGAATGGCGCGGCTATGTTGTGGCCAGCTGCTCTATCAACGCACAAGCGATGTGGCCCATCGTGATATGGGCTTCCTGGATTCGCTGCGGATCTTGCGAGGGCACGTTGAGCAGAAGATCGACCTTGCCGGCGAGCGCGCCGCCTGTTTCGCCCGTGAAAGCGACAAGATAAGCGCCGCGGGCCCGGCCAGCTTCCACACCACGCACGATGTTCGGGCTTGTGCCGCTGGTCGACAGGGCCACAAGAATGTCCTGCGGAGCGACGAGCGATTCGATCTGACGGGAGAAAATGCGCTCAAAACCGTAGTCGTTGCCAGCTGCGGTGAGCACGGACGGATTCGTGGTCAGCGCAAGCGCCGCGAGGCCGCGGCGATCGGTGCGCAGCCTGACGACAAGCTCAGCTGCAAGGTGTAAGGCATCGGCTGCGCTTCCGCCATTTCCAAAAAACACAATTTTTCCGCCGCCGCGGAGAGCCGCCGCGCCTTTTTCGGCAAATTGTCCGATGCGCCCGATCAGCTCATCGGAAAAGCTTCGCTTCACGCGAGCGCTTTCCTCGAGCTGGCGTCGTATCTCTTCGGCGGATGAGGCCATCGGCGCCTAGCAGAGAACGATTTTGTCGCGATGGCGCATGACGCGGCGGGTGGCGTTGCGGGTGTCCACAACAAGTTTGGCGGCGTCCACGATAGCAACGTAATCGTAGCTGGAGTGATCCGTCGCAATGATGACCCCGTCGTAGCTTCCCAAGGTTTGCGCATTCAGCGGGACGGACTTCATGTTTTCGTAATTATAGTGCCGCATTTTGTGAAGCTGCGGGAAATACGGGTCGTTGTATTCGAGGTTTGCCCCGCGCTGCTGAAGCAATTGCATAATTTTCAGCGTGGGCGATTCGCGCAGATCGTCGACGTCCTTCTTGTAGGCTACGCCGAGAATCAGCAGCTTCGATCCTTTGAGACTCTTTTTATGGTCGTTCAGAGCCGCGGCAACCGCGTCCACCACGTGATAGGGCATCGCGGTGTTGACTTCGCCGGCCAACTCGATGAAACGCGTCGAGAAGTCGAACTCGCGTGCCTTCCAGGAAAGGTAATAAGGATCGACAGGGATACAGTGTCCGCCGAGGCCCGGGCCGGGGTAGAAGGGCATAAAGCCGAACGGTTTGGTGGCGGCCGCGTCGATCACTTCCCAAATGTCAATTCCCATTCGCAGGCTGAGCATTTTCAGCTCGTTGACGAGCGCGATGTTGACGCAACGGAAGATATTTTCGAGGAGCTTGGCCATTTCCGCGGCTCGTGTGGAACTAACAGGCACGACGCGCGCGACAACTTGCGCGTAGATTGACTGCGCGGCGCGGCCGCTCGGCGGATTCACGCCACCGACGACCTTGGGAATCTGCGCCAGGCCAAACTGTTTATTGCCGGGATCTTCACGCTCGGGCGAGAATGCGAGGAAGAAATCGCACGCAATATTTTCGTTTTCTGGGCCGGCAGCGATGGGACAGTGCAGGCCGCTCTTTTCGAGGATGGGGAGCACGAGCTCCTCGGTGGTACCAGGGTAGGTTGTCGATTCAAGAACAACCAGCTGGCCCCTTTGGAGATGAGGCTGGATGGAAATCGCCGTCTGTTCGACATAACTGAGGTCAGGTTCACGGCGCTCATCCAGAGGCGTTGGTACGCAAATAATGATGGCGTCCGCTTCCTTGATGCGCGCGAAATCCGTGGTGGCGCTGAAGTGCTTGGAGTTGACGAACTGTTGGATTTTGGTTTGCGGGATGTGCTCGATGTAAGACTTTCCTACATTGAGCATCGACACCTTGTTTGGGTCGGTGTCGAATCCCGTGACTTTGTGCCCAGCCTCTGCGAAACGCAAGGCCAGGGGAAGCCCAACGTATCCGCAGCCAATGATGGCGACTTTCAATTGAGCGCCTTTGAAGAATTCAGGTTTCCGGTCTATCGGCATGAGTTACGTCGCTCTCCTAATCATTTTGGGGATAAAGCAGGCCATCTGCCCGATTGGACAAAGACACATCAATATAGCAGGTTCCACACTAACAAAAAATCATGGGCGCTCAGAGTGTTACCGCTTGTTTAAGAGTGGTTGCGGGGCGCGCCGAACCGCGGCAAGATAGAACCGATGCATTTTACAGAGAGAAATAACGCGCAAACCGCTGCCGCAATTCACGCATGACTCTCATCGTCCTGCTGCTTGGGCTCGCTGTGGGCGTGCTCGTGGGATTGCTCGGTATTGGCGGTGGCGTGGTGCTAGTGCCGGCGCTGGTTTACCTGCTGCACGTGGACCAGCATCTGGCTCAGGGCACCTCACTTTTTATTCTTTTACCACCCGTGGGACTCGGTGCATTGCGCGAATACTGGAGACAAGGTGAAGTGGATTTGCGCGCTGGAATTCTGTGCGCGTTGGGAATGCTGGCGGGTGGTTATCTGGGTGGATTGATCGCCGTGCCGCTCGCTTCACGCCACCTCAAAGGGTTATTCGGTTGTTTTCTGATCCTGGCTGCGTTTTTACTTTGGCGAAAACCACAGGCGGAGCACCGGATGCCGGTCTCCACCGGTGGGGAGTCAGCCCGTGGTTGAGGGTCCGATGCGTGACGCCGGCATTTTTGGAGCGGCGTGCCTCTGCGGGGTAGCTTCGGGGCTTTTCGGTATCGGGGGCGGCACTCTCCTTGTTCCATTCTTGGCGTTGTTTTTTGCTTTTGGGCAACATCGCGCGCAGGGGACCAGTTTGGTTGCGTTGATACCACCGACAGGCGCGCTGGCGTTTTTCGCGTATGCCAAGGCGGGGTATGTTTCCTGGCAAACCGGGCTGCTCCTGATCCCAGGGGTCTTTGTCGGAGGCATTCTTGGCGGGTGGCTGGCTAAGCGGCTGCAGCCGCAGCGAATGAGAGAAGTTTTTGCGGGGCTGATGTTTGCGCTGGGAGTCTGGCAAGCCGTTGCCGCTTGGGCGCGCTAAGGAGTCTGCGAAGACCATGGTCGATGTGCATTGTCATATCCTTCCGGGGCTCGACGACGGCCCGGAAAGCATTGAGACATCACTGGCGATGGCTGAGTCCGCGATTGCCGACGGCATTACGCATGTTGTGGCCACGCCACACTCGAGCCATCAATATACGTTCGACTACCCGCGGGTACGAGCACTGCGAACAGAACTTCAGGAGAAAATTGGCGACCGCGTAATCCTGGCGACCGGCTGTGATTTTCATCTCAATGCCGAGAATCTGGACGCGCTGCGTGAGGATGCGCCCCGCTTCTGTATCAACCAGCGTGACTACCTGCTCGTCGAGTTCAACGAATATTCCATTCCGCCCACCATGGACCAGACGCTTCATGAGATTCAGCTTTTGGGACTGAGGCCGGTGATTACTCATCCGGAACGCAACGCTATCCTGCGCCTGCAGACGGAAAGGCTAGCGAAATGGGTCAGGTTAGGCTGCTTCATACAAGTGACGGCAGGTTCGCTCACAGGAGTCTTTGGCCCTGGAGCGCAAAAGGACGCCTGGCGGTGGATAACGGACGGATTGGTCCACCTCGTGGCCAGCGACGCTCATAACACGCGTGGCCGGCCGCTAAAGCTGAAGCCCGCATTCGACGTTGTCCGAGAACAGCTTGGCGAGGAAAAGGCCCGCGCTCTATTCGTCGAAAATCCGAGGGCGGCATTCGAGGGACGAGACTTGCCGCATGTTCCTCAGCTGCCGGATGAATTTGAGATGCCTCGCCGCAAACGGTTTTTTTTCTTCTAGATTTCTAGTTCTCGGGGCGAAGCGGCAATCCGGCCCAGGCATTCAAGATTCCCAGAAATTCGCGAACGACATCGAGGGCGTCAGCCGTCGTGCGCCACCAACGCCTCGGATCGAAGGGGTCATCCGAAGCAGCCCTGATAACAGCCTGCCCGCGGCCAGCTGCAAGCCGGTTCCATAGAATTCGGACGCGGCGGGTGTGCACCTTGGTTGTGACGATGATCACGGTCGTGCCTTTTGCTGCTTCAAGTGCCTCAGAAACGACCGAGAGTTCATCGGCTGTGTTGATGATGGGAGGTTCAAGCAAGCGGATGGCGTCCGCAGGCACTCCTTCGTGCATCAGCACCTGCACATTGTAAATATCCTCACCGACGTAGGAGACCCCTATCGTTTTGAGCATTGCACCGGGTTCGGTGGAATGCGTCAGCCATACTTTCGGTGCGAATCCTTCACGATACAATTTCGCTGCTTCCATCGCTCGCATGGGCATACGTCCGCTAAGGATGACGATGGCTTGACCTTTTTGAAGAGGGTCTTCCGCTACGAGCCAGCGGCCTATGCCGAGCAGAAAGATCACCGCACTGAGTAGGACTATCCCCAGGAGACCAAATACTATCCACCGTGTTCGCCGATGCTTCGGCGGGTTGGTCGCTGATTTATTCTCGACCGACATAGCGGGGCGATTCCTAATCGCGTGCGCGCATCGTATCCTTCGCGCGGCGGGTGGTCAATCAAGCTGCCGCAAGCTAAACTAACGGGCTGACTTTTCGGGAGGGCGCATGAGAGCGGTGGTCACCGGCGGGGCCGGATTCTTGGGGTCGCATCTTTGCGATCGCCTGATTGCCGAGGGCTGGGAAGTTTTGGTTCTAGACAATCTCATTACGGGAGTCGATTCCAACGTCGGGCATTTGCTCAATCACCCGAAGTTTCGCATCGCGCGATGCGACGTCTCTAAATACATCGACGTGCCTGGGCCGGTGGACTACGTTTTGCACCTTGCCTCTCCAGCGAGCCCTGTCGATTACCTGAAGCTTCCCATCCAGACTCTCAAGGTTGGTTCCCTTGGCACGCACAACGCACTGGGTTTGGCGCTGGCGAAGAAGGCGAAGTTTTTCCTGAGTTCGACGAGCGAGTGTTACGGCGACCCGGAGATTTCCCCTCAGCCCGAAGAGTATTGGGGCCATGTGAATCCGATTGGGCCGCGCGGTGTTTACGATGAAGCGAAGCGTTTTTCGGAAGCTCTGACAATGGCTTATCACCGCTATCATGGCGTGGACACCCATATCGTGCGAATCTTCAATACATACGGCCCACGGATGCGCCTTAATGACGGCCGCGCTCTGCCAAACTTCGTGCATCAAGCGCTAACGGGGAAGCCCATCACTGTTTATGGAGACGGCAAGCAGACTCGCAGCTTTTGCTATGTTTCCGACCTCATCGAAGGAATTTACCGCTTGATGTTGTCGGACGAACACTTGCCGACGAACATTGGGAACCCGCAGGAGATGACCATTCTTGCGTTTGCCGAGCGAGTCCGAGGACTCTTTGAAAATGCTCCCGCAATTGTCCTCGAGCCTTTGCCACAAGATGATCCGAAACAACGGTGCCCGGATATTAGCAAGGCGAAGCGAATTCTGAAATGGGAACCCAAGGTTGGGCTGGAAGAGGGATTGCGACTGACGATTGATTACTTCAAGAAGGATTTCGCGGCTAAGAAAATGTCCTAAGAGCTAACGCTGAACGAACCTCGCTCCCTTGATGAGGGGCTCATTCATTTTCCAATTTGCAATTTACTGCGTTCGCGATGTTCTACGCTCTGCCGAACGAGTAGTACTCAAATCCAAGCTCACGCATATGCTTGGGAGAATAGAGGTTTCTGCCGTCCACGACGAGGCCCCGCGCCATGAGCGACTTGGCGCGTTTCCAGTCCAGGTTGCGAAAAATCTCCCACTCCGTGCAGACAAGCGCGGCATCTGCTCCGCGCAATGCTTCGTAAGGGTCCTCGTGATACGTCACCTTCGGGAAAAATGTTTTTGCTCTTGATATGGCTTCCGGATCGGTGGCGTGCACAATCGCGCCTTCCTCGAGTAAGCGCTTAACCACTTCGAGCGCCGGAGCAAAACGAATATCGTCCGTGTTGGCTTTGAACGCCAGGCCGAGCACCGCCACGCGTTTGCCCCTAACGACCCAAAGAGCTTTGTGTACTTTTTCAAGAAAGCGGTCGATGCGTTGTTTATTGACGCGCTCAGTGGCTTTCAGCAGATCGAAATCGACTCCGACCGAAGCCGCGAGATGAATGAATGCCTGCACGTCTTTCGGAAAGCAAAAGCCGCCAAATCCTAGTCCTGCGCTGAGGAACTGCCCGCCGATTCTAGGATCCAAGCCCATCGCATGGGTAACCTCTTTGACGTCTGCGCCGATTCTTTCGCAGAGATCGGCGATGACATTGGCATAGCTGATTTTCAACGCGAGAAAGGAGTTCGACGCGTGCTTGATGAGCTCTGCGCTGTTGATGGTGGTGACCAGGAATGCGGCATCATGGGTTGCCGGGCAGATCCCTTTGTGCACCGGACAATGGAATTTGCGCTCAAGGATCGGCCGATAGATTTCGCGCAAATCGGCCGCGGCGGATTCGTCCTCCACACCGACCACGATGCGGTCGGGATGAAAGAAATCTCCGACAGCTGTGCCTTCGCGCAGAAACTCGGGATTGGAAGCCACGCGAAAAGTGGATTTGCCGCCGCTGCTATAAGCCGCAAGCGCTCTCTGCAGTTCGAGTCCGGTGCGCGCGGGCACGGTGCTCTTCTCGATTACCAATTTAGGTGAACGGGCCTGCTCCGCTATCTGCCGCGCTACCTGATCGATCGCGGAAAGATCCGCTTCGCCGCTATCTTTAGGCGGCGTGCCCACGCAAATAAAAATGGCGTCGCCCGCGCGGATCGCTTCGCCGGCATCCGCGGTATAGGAAATGCGCCCCGCCTCGCGTGCAGACCTCAGTATTTCTTCCAGGTGCTCCTCATAGATAGGCACCTCTCCGGCTTGCAGCCGCCTGATACGTTCTGCGTCGATATCCGTGCAGGTCACTTCATGTCCCGCCGCGGCGAGACACGCCCCTGTCACCAACCCCACGTAGCCACATCCAATCACCGAGAGACGCAAGCCTGGTTCTCCTTGGGAGCGCCCTTGCTAACAATCCAACGCTTCCACAATTGCGTTGCTAAGAGTTCATTCTCACCGAACCGCAATACGGGGAGAAACGCACTATCGCGAGGTGTTGCGCGGCGCGCGCAATCCGTTTTGCGCTTTTTCTCAGGCCCAAACGGTTTTTCTGCGCGCCTAAATCGGTTCGCCTAGCTCTTCAATCCTCTCCCCATCAGCAGTCCGCGCAAACCGAGCAGCACCAACCGCGGCTGACGGAGCACGACGTTCCAAAGCAGGCGCGTCGATTCATCGCGGTTGATCTCCCCGAGAGACTCGCGCGTGGAAGCATCAAGCAGGTCGACTAGCTGCGAATAATCCTTTTGCTGGAAATGATGCAGCGCGCGGCGAATCAACCAATGCGTCCCCAGCTCACGTCTCAGAGCGGTCAGTTCCTTGCTTCCGCCCTTCCGCAAGATGGATTGCCCGACGCCAAGCGCTCCGCGCAGTCCCGTCACGATGCCGCCAACGGTAGACACTTTCACTTGCGCCGCCGCATCCCCAACCAGATATACCTCGCCATTTCCGATGCGTCGGCGGACGGGCACCCAGCCTCGATATACGGGAATGCGCGCCCCTTGCCATTCCAGCGGCTCCATCTGTTTTTTTTCAAGAAACCGAGAAAGACATTTCTTGGTGTCTTGGCCGTCTTCGCCAATAATTCCGAGGGCGCCCCGCCCGGAGGATTCGGGAATCAGCCAATAGAAATAGGGCGTATCGTCGGGAACAAACCAAACTCGCGTCGTGTCTGGCGGATGATCCTTCGGCAAGCGCACGATGGCTTGCACCAGGGGGACCGTCTCAATGGGAGGCCACCCGGCGCTGCGTGCCACTCGGCTGGAAGCGCCGTCTGCTCCGACAACGCTCTCCGCGTGTAATTCCTCGCGTTGGCCTGCGGAATCGACTTGCACGCGGAGCCCGCGGCCATTCGCAGCGAGCCCAAGAAAGCGTGTATCAAAGGAAAGTTTCGCCCCCGCCTGTTGCGCGCTCCGCGCCAATGCCGGGATTAAACGCGAGCGTTCAATGATGAGATCGGGCCGCGCCAGGGCGACTTGTGCCGAGCGTCCGTCCGTAAATAGCTCGAAGCGCCTGATTTCGTTGACGATGCTTTCGGAAGCGGCAGCACCAAGCTGGCTCCGGAATTGATCAGTCACGATGAGTGTGCGCGGCGCGGGTTCAAAGCCAGGTCTCGATTCCAGCACGCGCACGCGGCGTCCGCCATTTGCCACTGTTGCGGCCGCAAACAGGCCCGCTACAGAACCTCCCACAACGATGACCTCGCCGCTTTCCCCGTCGGTCGGGGGCCTCTGTTCAGTGCTTGGCACGATTTCGCTTTCCCAAGTCGCGGATACACCCCGGACGCTTAATCACCCGGATATTCGCGCTCAAATTCCCCTGAATATTGACTACTTTCCGCCCAACCCCGAGCGGTATGCACTGAAAATCGGTGAGACTGCAACCCACTAAGTATAGCGAATCCATCTGTGTGGGCAAACCCGGAGAGTCTTTTTCGGCTTGAAGGAACAGAACATTCAGAATTGGAAGCACTTTAGGAGGAGGCTGCGGGTTTCTGCGACTGGCGCTCATACGGGGCACGTTCGAGAAGCAGCACTCCAGTCAGCACAACGGCAAACGCAACCATTGCTACCAGAACCGCGGCGATCGGTTGTAGGTAACTTACGAGCACGGCAGCTCCGCCGCTCAGTAGTCCCAAAACATACATACTGACAACGGCGCCGCGATGCCCCAGCCCCAGATTCGCCAGGCGGTGAGCGGCATGGTCTTTACCCGGAGTGGCAAAAGGCAGCAGGCCGCGTCGCGAGCGCGAAATCGTGACCAACGTGGTGTCAAATATCGTGACTCCCAGAATGAGCAGGGGAGCCAGCCAGCCGGAAATGTGGTTGGCCTGCTCTAGCCTCAGCTTCAGCCCCAATGTGGCCATTAGAAATCCCAGGAACATGGCTCCGCCGTCGCCCATGAAAATCTTGGCTGGCTTAAAATTCCATCGCAGAAATCCTGTTGCTGCTCCCAGGACCGCGGCGGCGAGCGTGGTGACAAGAGTCTGGCCGTTTAAGTAAGCCAGCAGGGCGAAGAAGATGGACGCTGTGGCCGCCACCCCTGCGCAAAGGCCGTCCATGTGGTCCAGAATGCTGAAGGAAGCGGTGATCCCTACGACAAAAAAAACCGTCAGGATGGCGTCTAAAATATAGCCATTCCGTCCGCTTAAAAAAAGTTCAAAAACCTGAGCGTGAATGCCGGTTGCCAACAAAATGCAAGCGGCAAGCGGCATCGCGAGGAACAATTTCACCTGATGGTGCAGCCAGCCTCGATCATCGAGAATACCCACAGCTGCGACGACCGTCGCGCCCGTCAAGATTCCAACAATTTGAGCTCGCGCCGGTCCGCTGAACGTAAGGAGAATCGACAAGACAACAGCTCCATACATCGCCAGGCCGCCAAGCAGAGGGATCGGGCTCAGGTGTACTTTGCGCGGTCCAGGGAGATCCACCATCCCCACGCGCAATGCTAATGCGCGCACCGGTACCGTCAGCGTCAGAGACGCAAATAGCGCAATCAGAAACGCCAGCAGACCCGCAGGCATGTTGCCTCGTTTTGTTTGAAGGTGCTGACCGGGACGGTGCGGCCAGTGCCTCAATCGTCTTCTGCCGGATTGGGGGTCCGGCTCCCAAGAAAATGGCTGCCCACGCAGCTTTAACACCATACTTCGAAAATTGTTTCGCTTCAATCAGGATTGTTTACGGGTAATTAGAAAGTTAGGTGATCGCTCCGCAGCACGGGATGCTCAAGAGCCCAGCGCCACCAGTTTGTTTTCTCCGTGATACGTCCCTATCTTTCGGTGAGCATGCGGCCGAAAGTGCGCTTTACCTCATCGCGATTCTTGGTCGCGTAATACCAGTCGATGGTGCGCTTCAGTCCATCTTTGAAAAGCACCTTAGGCTCCCACCCGAGCAGTTTCTTCGCGAGGGAGTTGTCAGCAACGCGATTGAGCGGGCCTGTCGGCATGTCGGGCCGCAGCTTGATCTCGGCTTTATGCCCCGTGAAATCGCAGACCATTCTCACCGCGTCGATGACCTTTATCCGCTCCATCGTTCCCAGGTTGATGGCCGTGCCGTCGTTGATTTTTTCGCCAGCGAGAATCGTGCCTTCAACAATATCCTCGATGTATGTCCAATTGCGGATTTGCGTTCCGTCGCCCCATACTTCGAAGGGATTCTGCCCAAGGAAAGCCCGCGCAATCATCGCGATTACGGCATGGTTCTCCACCCCCCGCGGTCCGTACACCGTGAAGTATCGGCAAGAGGCTGCGCCCATGCCGTGTTCTTTCGCATAAGCACTCAGCGTAAACTCGCCCATCAACTTGGCCCAGCCGTAAGTGTTGTCGGCGTCGTTCGGTCCTTTTGTAAGATCTTCCGTGAGGTAGAGCTCTTTCTTCACGTCCGACTGCAGAAAATTCGGATAGACGCAGCCCGAGGATGCGAACACCACCTTTTTCACTTTCGCACGCAGAGCTTCCGCGAAAACAAGTCCGTCCAGGAAAAAATTGGAAGCAGGTCCCGCCTGATGCAGATCGACATAGCCGCGGCCGCCATGATCTGCAGCCAGATGAAATACCGTATCCACGCCTTGCATGGCCGAGCGGGAAACGCCCGGCTCGCGCAGGTCTGCGTGGATGAATTCGATTTTACTGCTGGCGGCGTGTTCCTTGATATTGTCACGATGCCCGCTGGTCAGATCATCAACGATGCGAATTTTCGCGCCACGCGCGAGAAGGTGATCTGTAAGGGTCGAGCCAATAAAAGAGGCGCCTCCCGTCACAAGTACGAGTTTTTGACTCCAAAATGTTTCAGAAGTCGTCACGCTTTCACGGCCCCTTCGATGATTTTCACAAATTTCTGCAATTCTTTGACTCTATCATAGTCAGGCGCAACAGCCCGGGCCGCGCGACCCATGTATTGTACTTTTTCGTTGTCCATCACAAGTAATCGAATTGCTGAAGCAACTTTATCTGGGTCGTCTGGGTCGGCGGAAACCGCAAATCCGAATTTTGCGCCAAGTGAAGCCGCGTCCGTTTCATCCGGTGCAACCGCCAGGATCGGCTTTCCAGAGGCGAGTATCCCGTACATTTTGCTCGGTACGACGACTCCTTCGAGCCCACGCTTCACCGTGATGACGTGCGCGTCGGCGGCAGCCAGAACAGAAGGAATCTGGTTCGCCGGAAAAAATGGAAGAAATCGCACGTTTTCCGTTTCTCTCGCAAGTGCCTCGATGTGTGCGCGCTGCGCTCCCTCGCCTACGAAGACGAGACCCACGCCGTCGGCCTGCAAATCGCACACCGCTGTGATTAAAGTCTCCCACGCGCCATAGAAACCAAGATTTCCGGCGTGGAGCAGCACGAATTTGAAGTCGCCACGAATCGCTCGAATGACTTCGCTATCCAACGCCGGCTGCGGCGCATCGGGCGGCGGAATATCCGTGCCATCGCGGACGATTTCGACGCCCGCAGGATTAACGCCCTTTGCCACGATGCGTGCGCGCATGTCCTCACCGAGGACGATTACCCGCGTCGCGCGCCGCAAGGCCCACCGATGCAACTTTTCCCAAATGCGAGCGAGAAGGCCAGGTTTGACAATCGCGCCGCCTACAGCCATGTCCGGATACATATCGCGAATGTTGTAGACATACGGCTTGCCCTTCAACAGCGTTACGATCGCACCCACAATTCCTTCGAATGGAGGGTCAGTCATTGCCAGAACAACATCGCAACGCAGGAAGAACGCGCGCGGAACGGCAAGTGCAACGTAGCTCAAATAATTCAGCACCCGTCGCTTCATTTGGAAACGCGGGTAGTCTGTCGATCCCACGCGAATGATTCTTGTTTTTCCATTGCTCTCTGTTTGCCAGAGCCGCCAAGGCCGTCGTTCCGTTGGATCGTACGAGGGGCGCCCGCAAAGTACTGTGACGTCGTGCCGCTCGGAAAGTGCGTTCACCACCGTCGCCGCCATCTTCGCCGTTGCCGAAGTGTCCGGCGGATAGTAGAGATTCAGGAGCAGGATTCTCATTCGAACGGTGCTCGTGCCATGCGATTCACGATCTGGTGATCAGGAAGTCGCCCAAGACGAGCGCATCCATTTGCGTGCGCTGAAAACAATCCAGCGCTTCTTCTGGGCGGCAGACAATCGGCTCGTTGTCGTTGAAAGAAGTATTCAGCACGACCGGCACTCCCGTCAGCTGGTCGAAGGCTTTGATTAGGCTCCAATAGCGAGGGTTGGCCTCGCGCGTCACTGTTTGCAGCCTGCCCGTGCCATCGACGTGCGTGGGCGCGGGAATTTTGTCGCGCTTTTCGGGCCGCACCCCGTATGCCAAGGTCATGAACGGAGAGGGATGTGATTTCTCGAACCACTCTCCCGTGCATTCGGCAAGGATGGATGGCGCGAACGGCCGGAAGATTTCGCGATGCTTGATTCGTCGGTTCAGTATCTCTTTCATCTCCGGACGCCGCGGGTCGGCGACAATACTTCGGTTGCCGAGGGCGCGGGGTCCCCATTCCGCGCGGCCTTGAAACCATCCAAGAATTTTCCCATCGGCCACAATCGCGGCCGTACGTTGCATTAAGTCGCCCTCTGCCAGTTCCTCGACTCGGCAACCGTTCCGTGCCAATCCGTTCGCATCGATCGCGTGCCGGATTTCCTCGCGCGTATATCCAGGCCCCCAGTAGGCGTGATCCATGACGAACTCTCGCGGCTTGCCGAGAATCTGATGCCACACATAGTAGGCCGCGCCGACAGCTAGCCCGCCATCGCCTGCCGCCGGATGCACATAAACTTGCTCGAAACCCGTGTTATCAAAGATTTTGCCGTTGGCCACGCAATTAAACGCGACTCCACCCGCGAGGCACACCGCTTTCAACCCTGAGCGCTCGGCAAGCTTTTTCAGCATGCCAAGGTACATTTCCTCGAGCCGCGCTTGCAGCGCCGTCGCCAGATTCTTGTGCCGTTGCTCGAGCGGCTCTTCGGGATTGCGTTTCGGCCCCAGTAACTTTTCCATTTCTTCCGAAAACAACTTGCCTTGCACAGGCGTCTTGTCTGCCTCCGCCCAGCTCATTTCCGGGCCCGTGCGGTGATGCGTAAAGTAATCCAGCTCAAGTCGAAACCCGTCCCCGTGTGCGTGCACGATTTTCCGAAACGCGCCGAGCTGGTCCGGCACGCCATAAGCTCCCAGGCCCATCACCTTGTACTCATCGCCGAATTTCAGAAAGCCCAGGTACTGCGTGACGGCGCTGTAGAAGAGCCCCAGCGAATGAGGAAATGCGATCGCGCCGCCGATCTTCATGCGGCTACCGCTGCCGTTTCCCCACATTGTGCTCGCGAAATCCCCAAGACCGTCCGCGGAAAGCAACGCCGCGCGTTCGAACGGTGAAACGAAGAAGGCGCTGGCCAAATGCGCCTGGTGATGTTCCACGCGGTGAAACTTTGCGCCCACTCTTGCCGGGTCCATATCAAAGGCCTGCGCCAGTGCTTCTGGTATTCCCGTAAACTTCGTCAACACTTTGATTCGCTCGCGTGCGAAGGATGGCATGCGCATCGCGTAGAAAAGTTTCGTGCCTAAGCGCGCATAAGGATTCCGAGGAACGGCGACGTGATCGATATCCTTAAGCTCCAGCCCCGCCTCTTTCAAGCAATAATGAATCGCCTGTGCCGGGAAGCCCGCGGCGTACTTCACGCGATTGAAGCGCTCTTCTTCCACCGCGGCCACAAGCCGGCCTTCGCAGACAATGGCTGCCGACGCGTTGCCGTGGTAGGCATTGATTCCAAGAATGTTCATAGCGAAGGAATTCAGTCTACCTCAGGAGTGCAGATCATGCCGCGAGGTGATGCCTGCACCACTCGTTGAGGATGTACAACGCCCACGGGCGCGACCACGAAGTCTTGCCCTCGAGAAATGCAGCCCAAACACCGCGGACACCCTCCACGCGCAGGTGCGGTCCTAGCGACGGTGCGATCTCGGCAAAACTTGCTTCCAGTCGCGGGCGCAATGGTCCGCGAAGCCAATCTTCCCATGGCAACGTAAATGTTTTTTTGTGCTGGCCAAGCATTTCTTCAGGCAGCAGCCCAGCCAGAGCTTCCACCAATAGCGCTTTCTGCGTGCCCGCACGGTGGCGCGCGGTGTCGGGAAGGGAACTAACAAATTCCACCAGCGGCGTATCCAGCAGCGGCACCCGCACCTCCAGCGAACGCGCCATACTCACCGAATCGGTATCGCGCAAAAGTGTGCTCGCCATATAGCAGCGCATTTCCATCCAGGCGGTGGCGGCCACAGGCTCCATTTTTGCCGCTTCGCTTGCAGTGCGATCCAGCCAACCCAGCCAAGTCGGTTCGAGCGTCACGCCGTCGGAGCCCACCGTGCTTGGGCGGAAACGCGGTTCCATTAGCCGCTTGAGTTGGCTGGGTAGAAAAAGCGCGCGCGCATAAAAGTAAGAATGGGGCAGTGTGTCGGGATCGCTCCACGCGGCAACAGCTTTGCCTGCGGCATCGCGCGACATGCGCGTCTCGAGGATGCTTGCCATCAGCGGCGCAAAGGCGCGCCGCAGCGGCCGAGGTACAAACCAAGCCAGACGGGTGAGCCGCTGTAGCATCGCCGTGTTAGCGAAGCTTGCGTACCCCGCGAAAAGCTCATCGCCTCCCAGCCCGGAGAGCGCCACCTTGAGCCCGACTTCTCGCGCAGCCCAGGAAACGAAATACGTATTGATGCCGTCCATCGTCGGCTGGTCAAGCCCGGCCACGGCTTCGTCGATGCGCGAAAGCATTGCCGCGCCATCGAGAGGAACCTCCGTGTGTTGCGTGCCGCATCGTTCCGCAACTTTGCGCGCGAGTGGAGCTTCGTCATAAATAGTTCCCGGAAATGACAGCGTGAAGCTACGGATTCCCGCCTGTGTACGTGCCGCAAGGGCGGCGATGGCCCCGGAATCAAGCCCGCTAGAGAGAAAAAGTCCCACCGGCACGTCCGCGATCAAATGAGCGCGCACAGCGTCTTCCAGAAGAGGACGCACCCTCTTAGCAGCAGAATCCAAATCCTTGGGTTTACGCGAGTCGCGCGCCGCGGAACTCGTCTGCGGATCCCACCAAGGCCGCGCTCTAGGCACGCGCCGCCGCTCCGGAACATACAACAACATGCGATGACCGGGCGGAAGAGAAAATACGCCCTCCACAAGGCTCACCGGCTCCGACGCACTGCCGAATAGCAGATAAGACGTAAGCGCATCCTGGGAAATCTGCTTCGTCACTATCCCGCTCGCCAGAAGAGCTCGCACTTCCGAGGCAAACGCAAAACCTTCCGGAGTCTGCGTGTAATAGAGAGGTTTAATCCCCAGTGGATCGCGCGCCAAAAAAAGCAAAGGGGCCGTAGCAAATCGCCCGCGCAAATCGAGCAATGCAAATGCAAACATGCCGCGGAGCTCCGTCAAACACTCTTCTCCCCACTCTTCCCAGGCATGCACCAGAATTTCCGTATCGGATTGCGTTGCGAAGCGGTGTCCCAGCAGCGTCAAACGCTCACGAAGTTCCCTGTAGTTATACAGCTCGCCGTTATAGATGACCGCGACATCTCGCGTTTCGTTCCAAACGGGCTGTCGGCCTCCGGCTAGATCAATGATGCTCAGCCGCCGCATTCCGAGCGCCAGCCCTGGCGCACGCGCATCTCCGATCAGGAATCCTTCTTCATCCGGACCGCGATGCCGCATCGCAGCGGCCATTGCACGCACGCGCAATTCGGCATCCTTGCTCTGCGATGCAAACGCGACACCGCAAATACCGCACACGCTACTGCTTGATCTCCGGAGTTGAAAAGAAGGCCACCCCAGCGCGCAAGGCATGCTCGCGGAGGTGGAAGCGGGGAATTCTCAAGCGGCTGTCGGCGTACCACGCCAGCATTGCGCGCAATAGCAAGAAGAAGAGCATCGCCGCCACGCTCAGCACCAGATAGAAAAAGGACTCTCGCTCGAGGAGCAGGCTCCAATCAATAGCTTCCTCCCAGCCAGGAGCGATTGCGCCCAACATCTTCTTCAGACCAAATCCAATGTATGGCAAACGCGCCAGCCGTACATGGGCAAAACGATCATACGTATATTCACGCGGATAATTCGGGACCGCCCTGATGGCCTCGCCAAAGACCACAGGATCCTGCAGATCCTTGCGCGTCAGATAGTGGCCCGCTGGATCCTTCATGATCACGCGGTACGTTGGATCGACAATGATCCACCGCCCCCCAATCAAGACTTCAGCTACAACGTGCTTCGTATTGTTATCCGCAGTTAGCAGAAGCAGTCGGCGCGCCCGCAAATCGGAGCTTCGTGCGAGATTCAAGAAAGCATTGGTAGCGGTACCGCAGACGTTTAACAACTGGCTGTAAGTAAGCGTCATCTCCGGATCGCGCTTGGCCAGTGCGTCTGGATCCGTCGAGGTGGCCCGCGAAGGCTCAGAACGCATCCAGTCCAAAATCGCGTGGAGCTTCTGTTCCTCCGGCATGCCATTGGGAACAATCGCGTCCGAGAAACCGTCGAGATACCGGCGCACCGAGTATTCTCGAACCCCGGCGTAGAGCGAGGACACCAGTACGACCACGAGCAGCAGGTTCACGCCTCGCCACACTATACGAAAGATGAGGTGCCTCATCGTCGGCAATGCAATTACTCCGGTGTCACGAATTTTGCACTGGGGACAGTCTTAATTGCAAGCTTGTTATACAACGCTTCCATTTCGCGAACCGGCTCATCCCACCCCAGCCGCGCCGTAACCACAGTACAACCCGAAGCCAGCTCCGCGTGCAATTCCGGGCCGCCGATCACCGCTTTGATTGCGTGAGCCAGTGCTCCGGCGTCGTGCGGCACCACAAGCCCCGCCACGTCCGCCAAAAGCGGAGCGATGCCGCACTGCTCCGTCACCACGACTGGCGTGCCCGCCGCAATCGCCTCTGCCGCGGTGTTTCCGAAGTTCTCATTTTGCGAGGGCAGCACAAAAACATCGGCGTCCCGGTACGCGGCCCACTTTGCCTCGCCGAAAATCGCCCCTGTGAACTGCACCCGCGATGCTACTCCCAGTTGCGCTGCCATTTCCGCAAGCCGCGTCTGCATTCCTCCTTCGTCGGGCCCCGCAAACACGAGATCCAGAGCCTTTTCCCCAGCCTCCTTGGAAAGCGAAGCAAACGCTTCCAACAACATGTCAGGGCTCTTTTTCTCCGACAACCGGCCTAGAAAAAGGACGACTTTGGCTTGCTCCGTTATTCCCAGCCCTTTGCGAAAGGTTCCCCGCACCGGCCACGAGTTGGGCGCTTCCACTCCATTGCGGCGCAGCGTGATTTTTTCTCGCGCCACTCCGCCGCTCGCCAGTTCCTCGACCTCTTGCTCAGACGTCGCGACGATTGCGCTCGCTCCTTCAAACAGCCGCTGTCCAAACACCGCGTGATAAATCCGTTTCAGACGCAGGCTCCGCACGATCGGAACGAACATCCCGATCGGCTCCAGCACGTACGGGATTTTTCTTTTCAGGCACGCGTCCGCCACTGATAGCCCGAGAAAATCGTACAGCCCGTAAATGTGCGCCAAATCAAAATTCTGTAATCGGGCTCGGCAGAATCTCTTAACTGCCGGATTCCAACTCAGCGATCGATACCGCAACCATGTCGGCAGGTAAATCGCCGTGACGCCGTTCTCTACCCATCGCCATCCGAACGGACTCCGCTCTGCAGAGGAGGCTTCTGCCGCCCTCATGCGCGCTTCGAAGCCCCAATCGGCCGTCAGCACCGTCACTTCATTCCCACGTTCGGCAAGTCCGTGCGCCAGCGCCCGCACCTTCACGGGTGGTCCTCCAAATTCCAGGAAAGGGGCGTAACTTTCTGTGACGCTCAGGATTCGCATTGTTCGCGAAGGATTTTCTTCAGCGCCTTGGCAAAAACGCTGAACCGGAATTCCCGCTCCACGCGCTGCCGGCCGCGCCCGCCCATTTTTTGCGCCAGGGCTGGATCCGACAGCAGTGTCTCGATGGACGTCGCGAGTTGTGCTGCGTCGCCATGCGGCACCAGATACCCCGTTACTCCGTCCTCAATCACTTCCGGCGCCCCGCCGTGCGCCCCGCCTATCACCGGTTTCCCCCGAGCCATCGCCTCGAGGTAAACGAGCCCGAAGCCTTCTCCACGGCTCGGCAATGCGAACATCTCGCACGCCTCGTAGCACGCGGAAAGCTCCTGGAAACTCAGACCGCTGAGAAAGTGTACATGACGGTTCACGCCATTTTTTTCCGCCAATTCTTCCAGCCACACGCGGTCGTCACCATCTCCCACAGCCACCAGCTGTAGCTCCGGCCAGCGCGTCAGAAGCCGCGGCAGCGCCGTGATCAGCGTGTCCATACCCTTATACCGTTCGTTCGCCAGCCAGCGGCCCACGGTAAGTATCACGCGCCCCTCAGGGTACCCGTGCGGCAGCTTTCCCGGCGGCGCATTTGCCGGAATGGTTTCAAATTCCGGGTCTAGCGCCCACGGCAGAACGCGGATTCGCTCTCGCCGCACGTGCTGTTCAACCACGTGACTCGCCGTGTCCGCACTTGGCGCGAGCACCACATTCGCCCAGCGCAACGCCAGCCGGCGCACCGCTGGAAGTGGCTCCCACACTTCCACGCCGTGCGTACAGATAATAGTTCTGAGCCGCGGCGCCGCGATCTTCATCGCCTGCGCAACCGGTCCCAAATTGGGATGCCCGGCCAGCACTACCTTTCCGCGGCGTCGCGCAGCTCGTATCGCCGTCGCCGTGAACCGCGCTTTGCTTCTCTCGCACCCCGTAAACACGAATTCCTTGCCGCCCACGGACATCCGGTGCAGCTCTCTCGTGTCATTCAAGCTTAGCAGGCGATAGTCCAGGTGCCGGCTTGCCGCGAATTCGCTAAGCACGGCCGCAAGATGCCGGCTCGCCCGCTGCACCCCGCCCGTCCCATTTAATTCTGTAAACAGTCCAATCAGCACGCGCCGAGTCTGCCTTGTGTCGTGACGTAAGGCAAGCACTCCCGAATCGCCCTCGGACAGATGCCATCGCCTACACCCATCTCTCCGCGGGTGGTAATCCTGTGCTTGCGCTGACCAGGCAGCAAAAGACATGCGTTTTGGAAGTCCGCGGCATACGCGCTTGCACAGGCACGGCTCCGCTCCCGCGCCTCGGTGAGTCTCTGCGCGAGACAAGGTTTAGGCAGCAATGCTAGGATACGGCGAAATGAAAACCTTCTTGAAGTTGCCTTTCTCTTGCGTCCTATCCACTTCTTTATTGCTGTCCTTGCTCGCCGCGGGCTCAACCGCCGCGCAGACCGCGCAAATCTTCCGTCTCGATGGCGGCAATTCCACATACGCTTTCGGTGTGAACGATCACGGCGAGTTGCAGCCGCTCTATTGGGGCGGCCGCGTCGCTGCGCACGATAACCTTCCTCCGGCACATTCGTTTCCGGAGATGGCTTCGTTTGATTCGCCGTACACGACCACGCCCCAGGAATACGCTGGCTGGGGCGCAGGTTTGTTTACCGAGCCTGCGCTTAAAGTCACCTTCGCCGATGGCAATCGTGATTTGGTCCTTCATTTTGTCCGTGCCACGCAGAGCAATCCACAAGCGGTCGACTTGCAACTGAAGGATATTTCTCGCGAGATTTATGTGACGCTGCACTATTCGATCGACCCGGAGAGCGGCATCCTGGCGCGTTCCGCTGATATCGAAAATCGCGAAAAGCAGCCGGTCGTGATCGAACAGGCCGCTGCCGCGCAATGGACCTTGCCTCCCGCCCGCTACACTTTGAGCTATCTCACGGGTCGCTGGGCTGGAGAATGGACCCTGAATCAGGAGCCGATTCTTGGTGGTGCGCGCGTCATCGAAAGCCGCCGCGGTACCACCGGCCATCAAGCCAATCCGTGGTTTGCCGTTTCTCGCGACGATAGCCAAGCGACCGTTGGCCCCATTTTTGCCAGCGAGGAGCACGGCGAAGTTTGGTTTGGCGCGCTCGCGTGGTCGGGTTCCTGGCGCATCACTGTGGAGCACACTCAACTGGATGCTGTGCGCGTCACCGGTGGGTTCAACCCATTCGATTTTGGCTACAAACTCAAACCTGGCGAACATCTCGAGACGCCCATTTTTTATGGCGGTTATTCCGCCCACGGCTTGGGCGGCGCTTCGCGCTTAATGCATCGTTTCGAGCTCGCTCACATCCTCCCGCAAGCGCCGGACCCCAAGCCCCGTCCCGTAATTTACAACTCGTGGGAAGCCACCGAATTCAGAGTTGACGAAGCCGGACAAATCGCGATCGCGGAGAAGGCTGCCTCCATCGGCGTCGATCGCTTCGTGATGGACGACGGCTGGTTTGGCCAGCGCAAAGACGACCACGCGGGACTCGGCGACTGGTACGTGAACCCGGAGAAATTTCCTCACGGCCTGAAGCCGCTCATCGGTAGGGTTCATTCCCTCGGCATGGATTTTGGTTTGTGGGTTGAGCCAGAGATGATCAATCCGAATTCCGACCTTTATCGAAAGCATCCGGATTGGGTTTTGAATTTCCCAGGACGCCCGCGCTCCGAGTCGCGCAATCAGCTCGTACTCAATCTCGCTCGCCCCGATGTCCGCGACTACGTCGAAGGATTTCTCGACAAGCTGCTCACCGAAAACGACATCGCCTTTCTCAAGTGGGATTACAACCGCAACTGGTCCGAGCCGGGCTGGGATCAAGTTCCCATAGACGAACAGAAACGCGTCTACATTGAGTTCATCCGCAATCTCTATTCGATTCTCGCGGACCTGCGCAAAAAACATCCCAAAATCGAAATTGAAAGTTGTTCTGGTGGCGGCGGCCGCGTCGACCTCGGTATTTTGCGCTACACCGACGAGGTGTGGCCCTCGGACAACACCGATCCCTTCGACCGCTTAGCGATGCAGGATGGCTTCACCTACGCTTACACGCCGCAAATCATGATGGCTTGGGTCACCGATTCGCCGCACTGGCTCAACAACAAGCGCACGACCTCTCTCACCTACCGCATGCTCAGCTCGATGCAAGGCTCGCTGGGTATTGGTGCCAATCTAAATAGCTGGACATCAGAGGACTTTGCCACCGCCAAGCGTCTGATCGCGGCGTATCACTCCGTGCAGCGAACGATCGTCCATGGCGATCTCTATCGCCTTATCAGCCCGCGCGATGGCAGCGAATTCTCCGCCACGCAAACGGTTTCAGCCGACAAAAATCAGTCCGTCGTTTTCGCCTTCGCAAATGCCACGCAGGAAGGCCGCGGCTTTCCCTTGCTGCAGCTGCAGGGCCTCGATCCCACCGCCGAATACAGGCTCAGCTGGATCGAAGGCAAAGCCCAGCCCGATACCCCGGAAAGCGCCTCAGGCGCATGGTGGATGCGCCACGGTCTGCAGCTCGATCTGCGCGGCGATTTTCAGGCGGCCGCATTTCAGCTGGATCGCTAGCACTAATCCTGCGACGCCGTCGCAACGCCCGCTGCTAGGAAAGCGGCCCACTTCCTAAAAGAGTCGAGAGTTCGCCAAAGCGTTCGAGGTAAATATCCGCGGGATGCACGCCGCGGTCATGCACTCCAAATCCGTAATTCACCGCTGCCGCTAGCATCCCCGCGTTCCTCGCCGTTTGCACGTCCACTTCGGAGTCGCCTACTAACAGCGCTTCCCGGGGCTCGGCGCCTAATTCACGCAGAATCGTCCTTGCGCCAAGCGGATCAGGCTTCTTTGTTTCGAAACTATTTCCGCCATAGATCGCTCGAAAATATTTCGCAAGCCCCATCGCATCCAAGATCCGCACGCTGATGCGCACCGGCTTGTTGGTCAAGACCGCCATCGGCATGTTAGCCAGCTTCTCCAGCGTCTCCGCGACTCCGGGATACGCGCACGTCGTGTCCATTTTGTGCAGTTCGTAATAACTCAAGAAAAATTGCAACGCCCGTTGCCGTTCCTCCTCCGTGCATCCATCGCCAAGCGCCCGGGCCACAAGTTGCGGCGCTCCGTGTCCGATATAGCCGGAAATCGTTTCCTCCGCCAACTCCCCGCGCCCCAATTCGCGCAGCATCGCGTTGACCGAATGAATCAAATCCAGCTTCGAATCGATCAGCGTGCCATCGAGGTCGAAAATCAGCGCGCGCACAGAACCAAAATTGAGGTCAGCCATGAACCTTCATCTTAATATGCCTGCCGCCCGTTTCGCCGCTCCCGCGAGAATTTTTAACGCATCATGAAAGCTGCATTAAAGAAAACGTTCTATCGTTTATCAGATTCGTCCCCACTTCGCGTAAACTATAAGGCTTGCCGCACGGCACAATACACGACCGGAGACCCACACGACATGGCCCAGGTTCACCCCTTCCAGGCATTTCGCTACAACCCCCAGCGTATCCCGTTCGAACGCGTCCTGACTCAGCCTTACGACAAAATTTCTCCGGCAATGCAGGATAAGTACTACGCTGCCGATCCGCATAACCTGATTACCATCGAAAAGGGCCGCACATTTCCGGACGATTCTCCTCAGAACAATGTCTATACGCGCGCCGCAGCCGCGCTCGACAGCTGGATCCGCGAAAACATCGTCACGCAAGATCCCGTTCCATCGTTCTACGCCTACACGCAGGAGTACACCGTCCCCGGAACCGGCGAGCAGCGCACACGCCGCGGTTTTATCGCGGCTGGCAAACTCGAGGACTATTCAGCCGGTGTGGTCTTCCGCCACGAGCACACACTCTCAGGTCCCAAGGCTGACCGCCTCGAGCTTCTCCGCCATACGCGCATGCATACCGGTCAGCTCTTCATGCTGTATTCCGATCCCCAGCAGCGCATTGACGCGATTTTGAGAGACGCCGAATCCGCCCCTCCCGCGACCACGCTGCACGATGAATACGGTGTCGTGCATCGCTTGCGTGTCATCGCCGATCCCGATCGTACTGCCGCCATCAAGTCCGCGATGGAAGAGCACAAGCTCGTGATCGCCGACGGTCATCATCGTTATGAAACCGCGTTGACCTACCGCAAAGAGCGGCGTCTCACCGCTGGCGGTGTTCATCCCTCCGCTCCGTACGCGCAGGCTCCCTACGATTTCGCGATGATGACGTTCGTCAACACGTGCAGCGAAGGCCTCACCATCTTGCCCACGCATCGCCTTGCCGCCAACTTGCATGATTTTTCTTGGCGTGAAGCGCGCCGCTACCTCGAGCCGTGGTTCGAAGCGCAAGCATTTCCGTTTGCGGATGACGGACAAAAAGCAGAAGCGCAAAGCAAATTTCTCGCGCAACTCCAGCAAGCTCGCGGGCAAAGAGCCATCGGCGTTTATCCCGCCGCGGAACACGCGAAGCGCGCCTACTTTGTCCTAACGCTGCGGAACGGCGCCGACCTCACACAGCTGCTGCACAGCGTTTCGCCCCTGCAGCGCGAGTTGGATGTTGTCTTGTTGCACGACGGAATTCTCGAGCCTGCGTTCGGCATTACGCTGCAATCCGTCACCGCCGAAAGAAATCTCAGCTACGAGCGCGAAGCCTCCGCTGCTCTCGACGCCGTCGATCGCGGTGCAGCGCAGATTGCGTTTCTCCTGAATCCGGTCGATGTCGATCAGGTTATGCGCGTCGCCACCTCTGGAGAAGTGATGCCGCAAAAGTCCACCGACTTTTATCCCAAGATGCTGAGCGGCATCGCCATGTACCGCGTCGACTAACACAAGAAGGTTGCGCTTCCGATTCTTGTTTACCAGACTAGTGGGATAAGCCGCGACCGCGTGCTCTGGCAGTATTCCGAATAGCCTGCCAGCTCCTGACGAAGAATTTTTTCCTCGTTTAAAATTCGCAGAACAATCACAGGAATGATCAACGCAAAAACGGGCAGCGCCCAATACGAGCCCAGCGCCAGGGGCGTAAACACGATCGAAATCAGCGCGCCGAGATACATCGGATGACGAACGATCCGGTACGGTCCGACGGAAATGACTCGCTGATCTTTTTCCACTTGAATGATTCGCGAAGCATAGCTGTTTGCGCCCATCACCCAATACGTCATCAAGTAGCCCGCGAGTGCAATCGCTCCCGAAAAAATCATGAGCCAGATCGGCACACCACCAAAAGCTCTGCGCGACCATCCAAACCGGAAATCAAGCCCCGGAATCAGGATAGCGACAAAGAAAATCAGTTTCGCGAATTTCATGATGAGCTTCTGCTCGCCGATTTTTTCTTTGCTCTGCAGCCGGCGTTCCACTAACTGGGGATCGTGCTCGGAGAAATAGATGGACGCCGCCACCATCGGAATCATCAGGAGTCCCAGAAATATCCAACCCTGCCAAAATTTCCAGGTGCCCGCGGGAAGAAACAGCATCCCGGCAGCCACGACGGCTGTGAGCATGCATTGAACAATGACTTTTGCTTTGAGGCTCATGCGCTCCCAAAGCGAAAGGGCACGCGCGCGCGTGCCCTTTCGCAAAGATCATTCTTCGTCTTACCGGCCCGGATTGTTTCGCGAAGCTTGCGATACCTTGCTTCGCGAATGCTAGCTGCGTTTACTTGGCGAAGCTGGCCACTGCTTCCGCTTCCGTGTTGTACACGTCGAAGACCGTGAGCAGCTTGGTGATTTGCAGCACTTCCTGGAACTTGCTGCCGAGGTGCGCGAGTTTCAGCGCCGCGCCCTGGGACTTCGCGCTGTGGTGCGCCGCCACCAGCGTGCCCAAGCCCGCGCTGTCGATAAACGTGATGTTCGCCATGTTCAGCACGACTTTCGTTTTTCCTTCGGCAATCAAGCTCTTCACTTTTTCCCGCAGCGCGTTACTCTCTTCACCGAGTACGATGCGCCCGTCCAGCGCCACCACGGTTACCCCCTCCACTTCCCGCGTCGTCATCTTCAAAGCCACTGTGTTTTCCTCCTCATCGGATAGCAGTTCCGGCGGCAACCCGGGCCGGGACCACAAAGCTTATCAATAATAGTCTGCGCACGACATGTAATAACCGCAGACTGGGCAAATCAACTTGCAACGCCGCGATTCCAGCCGCTGCGAGCACACCGGACAATAGCGCGAAGCATCTTCCCCCGTGACCCCCACGGACTCATCAACTTTTGCTGGCGAGGTCTGTTGCACAGATACCTCAACCGGCTCCCGCTGAACCGGGGCAAATTCCTGTTTCGCGGCACTATTCACGGCCCGTCGTTTATAGCACATCCCCCGCAACAGTGGTAGCGCCGGGCTTTAGCCCACTTTAGCCCGGCGTCCCGCCCTTGCCCGCCTCACTCATTTTGCTATTCTTTTCTCTCGATCCTCTTCCAATCCCATGCCCCCACTCGCCCCCGAAGTCCTCGGCCTGAACCTCGATCCCCAAACCCGCTGCCTCCATTACCACTCCCCACTCGACATCATCTCCATCAAAATGAAATGCTGCGGCATCTACTACGCCTGCAAGGATTGCCATGACGCCCTCGCGAGCCATCCTATTGAAGTCTGGCCCGAGACCGATTGGGACCACCAAGCCATTCTCTGCGGCGCCTGCCGCGCCGAGCTAACAATCTCCGCCTACCTCCAATGCAATTCCATCTGCCCCAACTGCCACGCCGCCTTCAACCCCCGATGCCGCAACCATCACCATTTCTATTTCGCCGGCCACGCGATCTGACCGTTGCCGCGGTAGGCCAGATTGGCGATCTGCCCAGCCCGGGCCGCAGCCACTCCCGTCTCGACCGGTGCATTCGGCTCTTTGCGGCTCTTGATGCACTCGAAGAAATTCTGCATGTGGTCGATGGTCCCATCGCGGAAGCTGTCTGCTCTCAGAACGGGATTTTCTCTGCCGAACAAGCCTTCGTGATACACGCCGAACCCGTTCCGGTTGAGCTTCATGGTCGCCTCCGTGCCGCGGAACTCCAGCCCGCCGTCGTCGATCGAAGACGCCATCATGCCCTCGTAGACCACATCGAACCCCGGATAGCGGAGCGCCGCCTGCACGGTGTCGGGACAATCCCATTGCTCAAAAATATATTTGTCCCCGAGCATCTGCGCCTCGCGAGGCTGGTCGGATTTCATCGCCCAGTGCGCCACGTCGATCCAGTGCGTGAAGAGATCGGTCATCGCGCCCCCGCCAAAATTCCAGAACCACCGCCAGCGGTAAAACTTTTCTTCGCTGAATGCCTGCTCCGGCGCTCCCCCGAGCCACTGTTTCCAATCGAGCGCCTGCGTGTCGACCGCTTTGAGCGCCCCCCCAGCCCGATAGTTCTGCCACCAATACGTCCTGACTTGCGGCACGCGTCCGAGGCTCCCTCCCTGAATCAGTTCGACCGCATCGCGAAAGTGGCTCCAGCTCCGCTGCTGCATCCCGCATTGCAGAATCTGCTTGCCCGAGCGCACCGCCCGCGTGAGCGCAGCGCCTTCCTCCAAAGTGTGCGTCACCGGTTTCTCAAGATATACGTCTTTCCCCGCTGCCAGCGCGTCCACCGCCATGCGCACATGCCAATGATCCGGCGAAGCAATCAGGACCGCGTCGATCTGTTGCTGCAGCACTTCGCGATAATCCGCATGAGTGGTGGCAATGCCTTTTGAGCGTTCTTTGATGGCGTCGCGTCGCGGCCCATACACGTCGCTCACTGCCACAATTTGGTATTGGCCGGCCTTATCAGCGGCATTGAGCAAATCGCCCATGCGCCCGCCCGCGCCAAGCACTCCAATACGCAAAGTGTCGTTCGCGCCAAGCACTCGCGTTGACGCCAGAGCGGTAAGCCCGCCCGCAATCAAAAAGCTGCGACGATTCGGTGGATATTCCATGCCGCCCATAGTAACGATTCACGCCTAACGAGGAAAGTGACGAAAATGTTGGCGGGCTTTATGTCGCGATGCCGCCGCGAACCGAAGTCAACGAACGCCATAAAAGCAACGCCCGACTGCCGAGCCCTTGTTTTCGCCTCGCAAGAGACCTTGTATGATTCAAAAGTAAGCCAAAGGAAGTATTGACTTACATTCCGAGCCAAAGTATACTTATCCTCAGCAGGACTACCAATGAAAACCGAACTCTCCACCGTCACCACCAAAGGCCAGCTAGTCATCCCCGCAAAACTCCGCCGCA
>Ga0209446_1000017_pt1 | contig 53138 bp, 42 predicted proteins | sample BogFormECP04_OM2_FD_188242 | JGI IMG/M metagenome (GOLD analysis project Ga0209446, IMG submission 188242) | Bog forest soil microbial communities from Calvert Island, British Columbia, Canada - ECP04_OM2 (SPAdes) (version 2) | ecosystem: Environmental > Aquatic > Freshwater > Wetlands > Bog ... | reverse complement strand
CATGTTCCGACTTCAAATCGACGTCATTTGCATGGATTCGAGGTACACCCATGCTGAAAGACGCCCAGCGGACGATAAACGTTGCTTAGACTAGACTAGGCGAAGTTAGCGAGGGCGGCGGATTCGGTATCGAATGTCGGGATGGCCTCGACGAGGCGCGTGACGGTCAGGGCATCGCGCACGCGGCCGGGGCCGCAGATTAGGCGCAGCGCGCCGCCTTCGCGAGTCAGCTTGATGGAAATGCGAACGAGAGCAGAGATGCCGGAACTATCGATCTGCGGAACGCCATTGAGATCAACGATGACCTTGTGGGCACCAGCCTTGGCAACCGCCTCAAGAGCATCGTGGAGCTGCTCGCTAGGGTCGCCAATCGTCAAGCGGCCGCGCACCTCGAGAATCGGGATAGTCCCGGATTCTCGAACGGTGATTTCCATGGGCGGATGCTCGGTCATAGTACTTCGCTCGAAAACCTCATTCTTGCTAATGTGGCATCACTCCGCTTCGACAAAACTATACCAGCAGCGGGTTTACGGCCGCGATGCATTATACGATGGCAGCGCCTTGAGGATCCCAAAGAATTGCCGGGGTGAGGGTCGCATCGTTGGAGGAAGGAATGAAGGCAACACCGGGCTTGCCTTAAGGTCTGGCCGGCAACGAATCTGAAAAATGAATCCGACGAATGCAAATTTCTAAACGTGACGCCGAGTCGCCGCGCGTATAATCCGAGTCGCAAAAGTGGTGGGTCACTGTCAGTCTCTTTTTCAGCGTAGCCCCGGCCAAGCCCGGAGCAACCCAAACGCAGCGGAGCGAACATATCTATGAAGCACCTGGGATGGAAGTGTTGTTTGCTTATGACCATGGTGCTCGCCGCTTTGCCCCTCCTTGCGCAGCAAACTCCCGCCCTCGCTGCCAGCAGCTCCTCCGCACCAACTTCCAGCACACCGCCAGCCACAACTCCTGAAATTTCCAAGGCCGTAAGCGATCAACTGAAACAACTTGACCAGCGCGTGACGGCAGCGCAATCGGCCGGGGACAACGCGTGGATGCTGGTGAGCGCCGCGCTGGTTTTGATGATGACAGGCCCGGGACTGGCACTCTTTTATGGCGGGCTCGTGCGGCGAAAAAACACGCTCGCGATCATGATGCAGAGCTTTTTGCTGATGGCTTTGATTAGCGTTTTATGGGCACTTGTCGGGTACAGCCTGTGCTTCGGCGGAAATGGCCCGGTCATTGGCGGGTTCGAACACGTCTTCCTGCGCGGCGTGGGCGCCGACCCAAATCCCAATTACGCGGGAACAATTCCTCAATCGACTTTCATGATTTACCAGCTCATGTTTGCGATCATCACGCCGGCGCTGATCACCGGTGCAACCGCCGAGCGCATGAAGTTCAGCGGCACGGTCCTCTTCCTGACGCTCTGGTTTTTGGTCGTGTACGCTCCGCTCGCGCACATGGTCTGGGGCAAAGGCGGCCTGCTGAACGCGTCGCTCGGCGGAAAATTCCCAACGCTCGATTTTGCCGGTGGGACGGTCGTGCACATAAGCTCAGGGGTCTCGGCACTGGTGTGCGCACTCTACCTCGGCAAGCGCACTGGCTATCCAAAGCAGCCCATGCCGCCGCACTCTCTGGTCTTAAGCTTTATTGGCGCGTGTCTCTTGTGGGTCGGCTGGTTCGGCTTTAACGCAGGTAGCGCGTTGGCAGCAAGCGCCCTGGCGACGAGCGCATTTGTGGCCACGCACATGGCCACCGCTGCAGCGGCAATGAGCTGGAGCATCGCGGAGTGGATCAAGAACGGCCGCCCGAGCGCTCTCGGCGCAATCTCCGGAGCGGTTGCAGGGCTCGTGGCAATCACACCAGCGGCAGGATTCGTGGCTCCAATGCCCGCTCTCGCAATCGGCTTTATCGCAGGCCTGGTCTGCTACTACATGGTGACAAAAATAAAATCGATCTTCGGCTATGATGATGCTCTCGATGCTTTCGGCGTTCACGGCGCGGGCGGCACCATCGGCGCGCTCCTCACCGGCGTCTTCGCGCAACAAGTGATCAATCCGATTTTCGGCGCGAGTAAACCCGTAGGCGGAATGGACGGTCACTGGGGACAGCTCGGCAACCAGCTTGTAGGCGTATTGATTGCCTGGGGCTTTGCGCTCGTCGGCACCATTGTGCTCCTGAAAATAACGGATATGATTACCGGCGTGCGCGTGAGTGAGACGGAGGAGATCGAAGGCCTGGACATCACGCAACACGGCGAAGAAGCGTATAACCTCGAATCCTGAGAGAGCCCCGAAAATGATCATCACGGCAGCGTCAGGCATTGGGCGGAGCAGAAACCTTCATGATGAAAATTGAGGCAATCATTCAGCCCTCGCGGTTCGAATCCGTGAAAGACGCCTTGCGCGAAATTGGCATCGAGGGAATGACGGTCACCGAAGTCCGCGGCCACGGCCGCCAAAAGGGACACACTGAAGTCTACCGCGGCCGCGAATACACCGTGGACCTGCTGCCCAAACTCAAACTCGAGATGGTGCTGCCGGATCCGCTGGTGCAACGCGCGGTGGACACAATTTTAAAGACGGCCAAGACAGGAAAGATTGGCGACGGTAAAATATTTCTATCACGGGTTGACGAAGCCATCCGGATCCGGAACGAGGAGCGCGGCGAAAACGCGCTCTAATTCAAGTGACCACCGCAGCTCGCCCAGGTCTTAATCCGGCCAACCGACCCGTAAAAACCATGCATGGTTCTCTAACTCCCTTGTCCGTCCTCGGACCATTGGCTGAGGATGAACGACAACGTATCCGGCAACAGTTTGAAGCCGGCGGAAGCGCGCAAGACACGCTGCGCGCGCTTTGCGAACTTGCCGATCGCACTGCCCAGCAAATTTTTGGAGAAGTCCTGCGAGTCAACAACGCCGAGCCGCAGGGGCTCAGCCTCGTGGCCCTTGGCGGATACGGCCGCCGCTTACTTTTTCCATACTCAGATTTGGATATTCTCTTTTTGTTCGGCAACGAAAAAGCCGAGGCCGAATTTCGTCCCCTAATTGCCGATTTCTCCCGCACGTTGTGGGACCTCGGTTTCCGCGTAAGCTCCGCCGGTCGCACGCTTGACGAATGTAAACGCATCGAAGAAGACAATGCGGAATTTCATCTCGCGCTTCTCGACCGCAGATTTCTCGCAGGCGATGAAGAACTCTTCGACCGCCTCACCAAAAAGATCCTCGCCGGACCGGAAAAACAAGCGCGGCCGTTTATGCTCGCGGAACTGACCAAACTCACGAAAGAGCGTCACGCCCGCTACGGCAACACGATCTATCATCTCGAACCGAACGTAAAAGACGCGCCGGGAGGTCTTCGCGATTATCAAGCGGCGGCGTGGCTGCGGCAAATCGCCAACGGTCAGAAAGACGGTTGGAAGAATAGCACGGGCGAGGAAGAATTAGCCGCCAACGCCGTCGATTTTTTGAGCGCCATCCGCTGCTTCTTGCATTACAGCAACGGCCGCAACGACAATACTCTGACCTACGAGTTGCAAACCGCGGCGGCAGGGCGCTCTCTTGGAGTTGCAGACGGCGCGGCACGCGATGCGAAACGCAGCCCGGAAGAGTGGATGCGCCTTTATTTCCGCCAGGCTCGCATTCTCAACCGCCTACTGCTGCGCTACATCGAGCAAAAGCCCGCGGCGCAGCCGACCTTTCGGGAACGATTTTTTAGCGCGGCACGCAGCGCACGCGCCGAGATCGGCAAAGGAAAACCCTTCGCCGTACGGGACGGTTTGCTCGAAGTGGTCGACGAGCCTGCGCTTTCCGATCGCGCGGTGACCTTCGCGCTCTTCGCCGAGGCCGCGCGAACCGGCATTCCTCTGAGCCGCGAAGCGGAACGCGCCATCTTTTACATTCTGAAGCATCCCGAGCTTCCCCAGAAAAACACGCAAGTAAATTGGCCCATGCTTCGCGAAATTCTCGCCGCCGATTTTCCCAGCATGGCGCTTCGGCCAATGCAGCGTCTCTCTCTCTTGATGGAAGTCTTGCCAGAGTTCAAAGCCATCGATTCCCTCGTCGTTAGGGACTTTTATCACCGCTACACCGTCGACGAACACTCGCTCCGCACCATCGAACATCTTCAGGAACTCGCCGAGCCGCCCGATGAGCGCGCCACTCATTTCCGCCAGCTCTGGAAAACAGTTGAACGCCGCGACTTGCTGATTCTCTCTCTTCTCCTCCACGACGTGGGCAAGGGCATGTCCGTTGAGAATCACGTCACGGGAAGTCTCGAAGCGCTGCAAAGCGCCGCCGCGCGTCTCCAGCTGTCTGCCTACGAAATAGACGAGGTTCATTTTCTGATCGAACACCACCTGGACATGTCCGCAACCGTCCAGCGCCGCGACATTTTCGATCCTGGTACCGTTTCCTCCTTTGCCGAAACAGTGACAACGCAAGAGCGCCTTCAGCGTTTGTGCTTGATGACCTACGCCGACATTCACGCCGTGAATCCCGAGGCCCTCACCCCGTGGAAAGCCGAAATGCTATGGCAGCTTTTCGTCGCCACCTCGAATCATTTCAGCCGCACTCTGGACCGCGACCGCCTGCACGCCTCCGACGAAGTGCCTCTGCTCGAACAAGTCAGCAGCCAGGCTGGCGGCGCGAAGAAATCAGAAGTCGAGCGGTTCCTCGAAGGATTTCCGCGGCGCTACAGTGCGGTTCACTCCGCCCCCGAGATTGCCGCACACTTCCAGCTGTACCAAAAATTGGGGACAGAGCCTGTCCAGACCGAACTGAAAGCCCGCCATCATTCTTTCTCGCTGACATTGTTAACCGCTGACCGTCCGGCGCTCTTTGCCACCATCTCGGGCGTGCTCGCCGGCTGGGGCATGAACATCGTGAAGGCCGATGCCTTTGCCAATGCCGCCGGCGTCGTCCTGGACACCTTTCAATTTGTCGATCTGCACCATACCCTCGAGCTGAATCCCAGTGAAATCGCCCGCTTCCAGAAAAGCATCGCGGATATTGTGAATGGAAAAGCGCCGCTGGAGCCGCTCTTGAAAGGCCGCGAAAGCGCCAGCAGAGCGAAACCGCCGAAAGTGGCTGTGGAAACGCGCATCGGCTACGACGACACTTCCTCGGCGCACAGCACGCTGCTCGAAATCATGGTGCAAGACCGTCCAGGCTTGTTGTACGACATCGGCTCGGCCTTGGCACGCCTCGGCTGCAACATTGACGTCGCCCTCATCGACACGGAAGGCCAGAAAGCCATCGATGTCTTTTACCTCACGGAACGCGGAAGAAAACTCAGCCAGCAAAAACAAGAATTGTTGCGAGAAGTGCTGCAGAGCACGTTGTCCTAACTCCTCGTATCCTCTTCAATCGACCCGTGATTTCATGGAAATGGCTACAAATACTCTGAAAACATGAAAAAAGACTTATTCACTGCCTAAGCCACTCTGTGCTTTTTTGAACAGCCCTGTGCACCGTGTCGTGTGACTCTAAATATCCCTTTAGTCTGATTGAGCCTGCTGTCTCACCCTTCACAGGCGTACGTAGGGGAAGAGGCATGGCTATCTCCGAGCGTCGTATCACACCGCGTTTCAAGCAGCACACTCCTCTGTGTTTCCACCGCATGGAAGCACTATCCGAGGGTGAGCGACAAGCCAAGGCGATTAACATCTCGACGCGCGGTGTGTACTTCGTCACAAATCTTGTCCTCCGTGTCGGTGAGGCCGTAGAGCTTCTCCTCGAAACGCCAAAACGGGTCACCGGTTTCTAATTGAGGAATTGGTTGCAAAATTCTCAAGTTGGCCTGCCAGATTCCGGCTGAAACTGGATGCCTTCTCCCGTTCCGAGACCAAGACGTTTTACGGAGAAAGCTGCTATGAAGTTGCGGAAAAGGCCGCGGCTTTTTAGCCCTCAGTGGCGGCTCGGCAAGCCCGAACAAAACAGTTTACTCGTCACAGAATTCGCCACCGCCCCCTCGCCCAACTCTCCAGCCACTTCAGATTCAAGAATCAGAATCCGACTAATTGTCCTGAAAGCGCGGGCTACCGAGCACCTGGCTTGACTTCCCTACTTATCGGTAGCCGCCCCGGAAGAATCCGTTGCGTGGGCAGGGGCAGTTACAAGCGAATAGAGAAAAAACAACACTCCGAGGCCAATCAGCGCCCCGCCGATGCATACCAGCACGACGAACGCGATCGGCTTCGACCACACGAGGCACAGAGCCTCAACAAGCAATCCGATGATCACTAGGATTCCTGAAATGCGCAGCCGCCGGCCCATGGAGTCAACCCGATGCATCAGCTACCTCCATCCCAGAACTTCACCTTGTCTCCCCAACGGCCCACGTTGTGAACCGTATCGTGGCAACCGCTCGAAACGCACGACAATGTGTTCGCCTTTATCGCCGGCAGCGTAGCCGGGTCCGCATTGTGAGTGGCTCCTTGCTCGAACGAACGCGCGCCGAGATGACAGTGGAGGCATTCGCGGTTGTTGAAGGGTCTGTAGAGCTTGATGTTCTGCGGCAACGGTGGTTTTCCCAGATAATAGATATAAAGATGGCGCAAGCCGCCGAGCTTCGCTTCGAACGTGCCGAACATGGCGTAGTCCGTATGGCAGGTGTAGCACGCTTCGTCCGAGGGAACGCGGTGATTCTGGTAATGCGCCCCGGCAAGGTAGGAGGCATCATCAATGTGCAGACTTTTTCCGTAAGGCTCCATGATGTGGCAGGACAGGCAAAACGCGGTGCTTTCGGAGCGCTGCATCTGATTGTCCATGCCGGCCACCAGCGAAAACAGCGGAAGAAAGAAAAGTACGCCGAACGCAAGAATCTTCCCGGCGCGGCTCGCCGTGAGCGCGGGACGCACCACCACAACGCCCGCGAGCACGGCGGTGAATAGAACCAGAATTACGACGGAGATGGTCGGCATCGGTCCGTAGGCCTCACCCAGCTTCTCACTTCTTCAAGGTACGTATGTAAGCGACGAGATCCTTGATCTGATCGGGTTTCAGGCTCTTGCCGTAAGCCGGCATTTTCCCTTTGCCGTTGCCGATGATTCCGGCAATCGCATCGTCACTTTGCGCTTGTACATCCGCGGAACCGAGATCCCGAACGTTGTTCGCTTTTCCTACGGTCGTTTGGCCCTTTCCGTCCGCACCATGACAGCCGGCGCATTTTGCTTTATACAGTGCCTCCCCGCCGGTTTGCGCCTGCGCGGGCACACTCAAAAGAACAAACCCGGCCAAGGCCACAACGGTCGTGATGGTTGCGATCCAGTTCGTCGTTTTCTTCATGTATTCCTCCTGATCCTCGTCCGGCATAGGCTGAATAAAACCCATCCGATTCCGTTCGTCACGGAAACCCTTCTTGGTTCTGGCCTTAAAACATGTGCCAGCAACCCGATTCTTCTTTCGCCACCCGCCTGCTCCTCAGCCTTTCGCAGGACTGCTTTCCACCTGCCGGATGTACAAAAACAGGCCAACGAGCGTAATCCCGATGAAGAGTACTGCAATTCCAAGTCCTCTTCTACGATAATCCCGCTCGGAGAGCGCATCCTTCCCCGCTTGTAAATCCTTGGCCGCAATTTTCAGTCCAGTTTGAATGTCCTGGTTGACAAGCTGTGGCTGAAAGCTATGGATCGTCACACGCGCTTTTGTCAGCGAGTCGCGCGCTAGATCCTGCTGCAGGCGGGCCTCGCTCACTTCCATTCCCGAAGACTCTGCAACCCCCAACAAATGATCCGCGCTTTTTATGGACTCATCCAATTGTGTCAAGCTGGCGAGCATGCCCGCCCTGGCTCGGTCGCAATCATCACCAGGGGTATGACATTGCATGCATACTCCTTCTGGTCCTGTGCCCAGCTTCGCGTCGGTAGGGTGCGTGATTTCATGATTGCTATGGCAGACGACGCATCCCGGCAGCCCTGCAGACTGAAAGACCATCTTATGCGGGCTTTTTTCGTACATCTGCGCCTGGAATACGTGGCAATTGGAACAAACATTTTTGACGGAATCAACGCCGGGAGGAGCCGCTCCATGGTTTCCATGACATGTAGTGCAAGTGGGAGCACTTAGATCGCCGCGTGCGGCCATAGCTTCGTGGTGCACGCTTGTGCTGTACTTCGCAAACTGGTCCGTAGGTATCCCATAGGATTTCATGTATGCGGCGTCGGCGTGGCAGCGTGAACAGGTTTTCGCGATGTTGAGCGGGTAGACCTTGGAGCGCAAATCGCTGGCGGGCCGCAAATCATGCACACCGTGGCAATCGATGCAGACAGCCACCTTCGTATCGCCCTTGGCCAGCAGTTTTCCGTGTACGCTGGTTTGATACTGGCTGAACTGGTCGGTGCGCAGTCCCGGATTGTACTGCTTCATTAGGGCCGCATCGGAATGGCAGCGTCCGCACAGCCCCGGAATCTGGCTGCGTTCAATCTTTCCGCGGAATCCAGCGGCTTTGCTCATAGCGTCCATGTCAGCCTTCGTCGGATCGCCGCCGTGGCAGCTCGCGCACGTCAATCCTTTTTGCGAATGAATGTCTTGGGCGAACTGTGCCTCGGTCACCTGCAGCGGCGGATCGAGCGCGCTGTGGCATTCCACGCACGTGTTAGCCGTCTGCCCGCGGCTTCCCGGTGCCCACGCGCATAGCGCCAAAGCTAACAACACGAAGCGCCAGAGTCCGCTATTTTGCCATGTAGCCATAGATGGTCATCGCTACGATGTAACACAGAGCAAAAACGCCGGCCCCTCTGATCAACGCACCCCCACGCTTCTCTCGCCGCCCTTCGAAAAATGGGAGTAGGACCCAAATGGCCCCTGCCAGTCCAAAAGCCATGATCCCGAGCAGTTCGCCATCGACGCGCCAGATCTTCGACGGAATCAGCTTCAAACTCTGAAACATGAACATGAAATACCACTCCGGGCGAATTCCCGCGGGAGCGGCGCCGAACGGATCCGCTTTAGTTCCCAGTTCCCACGGCAACCACGCAGCCAGCGCACCCAGCACGCCTAGCGCGACGTACCACGCCATCACTTCCCTTAGCAAAAAATTCGGCAGGAACTTCATCTCTTTCACTACGGCAGGATTGACCTTTGCCGTTGCCTCCACCCCGGGAGGCAGGCTCATGCCAAACTTTTGGACCAGCGCCAGATGAATCAGAATCAGAAACGCCGTAAGCCCCGGCAGGACCGCGACGTGAACTCCGAAGAATCGCGTCAGCGTAGCGCCTGTCACCTCTTCCCCGCCCCTCATCAGAACCATCATCGTGTGGCCGATCACTGGCACTTGCCCGGTGATTTCCGTTCCCACCTTGGTCGCAAAAAACGCCAGCGTATTCCACGGTAGCAAGTAGCCGCTGAAACCGAATCCCAAAACCAGAAATAAAAGGATCATGCCGCTGACCCACGTCAGCTCACGCGGCTTCCGGTAGGCGCGCAGGAAGAGGACGCTGAACATGTGCATGAAGGCGGTGAAAATCATCAGATTGGCTGCCCAGGAGTGGATGGATCGAATGAGCCATCCAAACTGCACGCGCGTCATGATGTACTGCACGCTCTCGAAGGCTTCGTTAGCGCCGGGCCGGTAGTACAAAAGCAGCAGCAGCCCCGTGCAAACCTGAATCCCGAAGAGAAAAAGCGTGATGCCGCCTAGGAAGTACCAGTAGGAGAGCTTGTGAATAGGAACGGTTTTGTGACGCAGGGGTTCGGTGAGTTTTGCCCAATCAAAGCGCGCATCGACCCAGCTGCGGACATGCGTGATGATCGGCACCTCAGGCGCTCCGCTTCCGGGTGATCACAATCTCGCTTCCGCGAACATTCACTTGAAACGCTTCGAGAGGCCGCGGAGGAGGGCCCGAAATATTTCGCCCGTCGAGCCCATACGTGCCATTGTGGCAAGCGCACCAGATCTCCACCAGGTCGCTGCGGTACTGAACCGTGCAGCCCAGATGCGTGCAGACGGCGGACACGCAGCGGTATTCGCCCTCCGCGGTAAGCAGCAATAACGCCGGCCGGGTGCCAAAGCGGAAGACCTTCGAACCATTCGGTTTGAGATCCCCAACCTTGCCTGCGACTACCTCATCCTCGCCCAGGTCAGGAACAGCAGGAGGCACTAGATACTTCAGCACCGGATAAAAGAAGGAGACGACGGAGGCGAACATACCCCCTCCGAGAAGGACCTCGACCAGACGGCGCCGTGCAGGCCGAATCTGTTGGGAGTCATCCATCGCCATTGGATAGGTAATTTCCGTGGTCGAACGCCCGCGCCTTCCGCGGAGAATCAGTGCTTCTTTGCCAGGTCGCGGATGAAACCGACCAGTTGCGTGATCTGTTCCTTGCTCAGCTTTTCCTCATACGCTGGCATCTTGTTTTTGCCCTTGGTGACAATCTGCGTGAGCTCTGCATCGCTCAGTTTTTGAACCTCTGGGGAATGCAAGTCGGGGATTTTCAGCGCCTGTCCCATGGTCGTCTTGCCCGCGCCATCGGGCCCGTGACACATCGCGCATTTGGCCTTGAAGAGGCTTTCGCCCGTTTCTTGCGCTCTTCCAGGCAAGCTAAGAAACAAGACCAATCCAATTGCCACGGTACCCAGCACAATTATTTTCCCGTGGTTTCTGATCACCATAGCCTCCGCTGCGATTGCTTCCTGAATCTTGTCGCGGGATTCTCCGCGGCATCTTGCCGGCTTCAAAATGCGTATTTCACGGAAAGCGTGTACAAGTTTCCTCTGAAATTTCTTGGCGCATAGATGTCTTGGACAGCTTCGGCACCTGTGATTCCATAGGTCGGGTCTTCGTGGTAGCCGTAATAGTCCCAGAAAGCCTTGGCGGTCCAATTCTTCAAGAACTTGTACTCCAATCCGCCGAAAGGATGAAGCCATTTGGAGTTCAGCGGGCCAGTCACCTGATTGGGAATCAGCTCCTGCGGATCGAGGCGCAGGTCGGAACCGCTGGTGCCAGTCAGGTTGGCGCCCAATCGTACGGTCAATTTGTGAATCGGCCTGTAGGTAAGGTCAAAAAAACCGTAGTTAGAATTGTTCGTATAGGTGGAGAGCTGCTGTACCAGGCCCGGCACGTTCGGGCACGCTTGTATTCCTGGGCCCGGTTGACCCGCGGCCACGCTAATGTAGCAAATCAGGATTTGCGAATAGACATCGTTGTAGTCATATCCAATTTGCATCCCAAACTTGTCGTTAGGCTGTAGCATCGCGGAGATGCCGTACGAGCGATTGTGCTGCGAGTCATCTTGCTGGAACTCGTTGTTGCGGGATTCCCAAATGAGAATGTTTCCGTCCAGGCTCAACCAGTTGTTGACAACATATTTTGACCGGACGCGGTATTCCTGTGACTCCTTCGGGCTGATGCGCGTAAACGTTCCATCCGCACTGAACAGCTCCATGTCATAACTGATCTTCCACTTCTGGTTCGGCCGAGCCCAAAGGCCCAGCAACCCGGAGTATTCGTTGATCGGAGGCACGGCTGCGCTGGCCGGGGCGAAAGGGGGGACGGAGACAAAACTGATGGAGTTGTCAGCGTTCAGCGTGCAGCCGGCGGGGAGGTTGGCTTGCGAAACTGGGCCAGGATTCACTACAGCGCAAGAGCCGCGGGCGGCCAAAGCGGCGGTTGGGCCCGGATAAAAGACTTGGTCCAAAGCTTCATAGAAATTGTCGGCAATATAGCGGTGCCGGTAGCGGAATCCGATTCGTGCTCCGTACTTCTCGGAAAAGCGGTAGTCAAATTCGGCCAGATTTGTTTCCTGCTCCTGTTTCAGGAAATTGCTGTCCAGGACGTTCGAGAGGTCCGGGTACGAGCTCGCATTATGAGCCACAATTCCGGGCACTACGCCAGTGGGCGGGACGCAGGTGAGCGGAACCGGAGCGCTGGGCGTAAAGAAATTCGCGGCAGTGTTCAGGTTGGGGCTAAAGAATGAGCAACTCGAAAGGGCGAATTGGGCCGGATCGTGCCAATTCGAGTAATGGAATGTCTCGTTGAAGCTCAGCTTGTTGGTGATGTGCCAGGTCGCGCCGAAATCCGCAACGGCCGCCACACGCCTCCCTTGCACGGGCCCGGTGTTGATCTGGTTGCGTAGATTGGTGCGCGATTCTCTGCCCACGATGGTCTGGTCGTAGCCGGACACGCTAGTGTCCCCGCTCGAGTAACTAACCCGCGCCGTAAGGTCCCAGTTCTTCCAGTAATTCGATTGGACGGTTAGTTGTTCGGTCGGCGTATTCGTGCGCGTGCGGCCGTGATCCAGGTAGCCGTTGGTGTAGGCGCTGCAAGTCGGATTCACAAAACCAGAAGCAAGAAACGTGCCAGCGCATGGCTGACTGGCCCCGGCATTGAAAGAAACTCCCAAGTCCACATTCAGGGTGGGGTTCACTGGGAAAGGCTGGGCATAATCCCCGATTCCAGTGTCGCCTTTGTAGTAGGTCCAGATCTGGTCGTAGCTGATATTCGTTCGCGGGAGAATCTTGAAATCTATGCCTAAGCGATAGGTATTGACGGTGGTTTTGACATCCGCCAGAAGGAACTGCTCGGTACCTTGGTGAATGGTGGTGAACGCCGGGCCCTCATTGATATTGCTCGAGTAGCCCATCCGGAAGCGCACCGAGGATTCCGGACGTATGATCAGGTTGTAATTGCCCATCTTCCGCCGCGTGTTCAAGTTATGCGGCGAGACCGCGATGATGCAGGCCGTACAAACCGTGCCGCCGTAACCGGGAGGTCCGTTGACAAACGGCGTTGTCGGGTTCAGGGGATTTGCCAGGAGTGAATAATCCCAGGTGTTTTCGTCCTTGCGGAACAGGGCGTCAAACTTGTACCAGGTGTTCTTGGACACCCGGAGCCGCGAAACGACGTTGGGATCGCCGCCATAACCAAAATTGCTGGCCGAAAAGTGGTCAAACAGGGTTCCATGATGATCGAGAGAATTCATCTCTGTGTTGAATCCCAGCAGGCGCGCTCCTTGCTGTAAATTCACAAAGGTGTCGTAGGTCTGCGTATTGCCGGAGATGCTTGTGAATCGGCCGCCGAACTCAATCGACTGCTTCACATTGTAATTTCCCTGGTCGATGCCCTTCTGCTCGTCGTCCTGCTGCGCACTCACCAGGGGCACTCCTTCGGAGAACAAAGCGCCAATCAGCAGCAAGCCAATGCCTATCGTCCGGTGCTTCCGGTTGATTCTGCAGAGCTGATGGACTCCTCGCATAGCGGCTCTCCCTCACGGGGTAAAGAAAAACTGATTGCTGTTCGAACCATGAATGGCCGTGTGGCACATGGTGCAGGCTTGGTACTTTTGCGCCTGGTTGTGGAATGTGGGTGTCGCTTGGGGGCCGCCGGCATCGGCTGAGAAAGCGTGGCATTCCAGACACATGAGGTTTACCTGAGCACGTATCAGCAGGCGTGGATTGGAAGAGCCATGAGGTATATGGCATGCCGCACAACCTTCGACCTTGACTACTTCATGCTCATACACATACGGTCCCGCTTTGTCCGTGTGGCAGGTGAAGCAAACCAGGTCTTGCGATGCCGTGGCCCGCAATTGCCGCGACTGGAATCCGCCATGTTGATTGTGGCAATCCGTGCACTTCACCAAACCTTCGTTCACGCGATGATGGAAGGGCCGGTTGAACTGCTGCTTCTTGTCCAGGTGGCAGCCGTAGCACAAATCAGGCTGTTTCGCTTTCAGCAGAAACTGGCTTTCTTTTGCGTGGTGCGGGTCGTGGCAGTCGGTACAACCCACGCTGTTCTGGAGGTGGACGGAGCGCGCGAAATTGCCATGCTCCTCTCCATATTGGTGGCAGTCCAGGCACCGGGCGCTGATCTCCTGCGCCGACACGCCCTTGAACGTAAAAATCTTGGTCTTGTCGCCCCCGCCGTCCACGTGGGCCTTCCCAGGACCATGGCACGCTTCGCAGCCATGCCATTCCGGGCCTTTCTTCTTGTCCAACATGGTCACGTAGTGCGGGGAATCTTCGTAGCTCTTGAAAAACCCTTTGACCGGCATGTCTTCGTGGCAGGTTTTGCACGTCTCGGAGCCGACGTAGAGCGAGGGATCCGTCTGGCGCACATAGCGCTTTTGATCCGTCTGATTTGCTGGAGTTTGTCCTCGTAACTTTCCGCCAAACGAGAGCACCACAGCAACAAAAACGAATCCCAGACCGAAGAGAAAAGCTATTCCGGGCTTTTTCCTGTGAACTCCCATCACCACCCCTCCGTTTGCACACCTCAGCCTTAGAGAGTCTTGCAAAACTAATGCAAGGCTAATTCCAAGTCTGTGACTGCCGTCACACAGCCGCGTGAATAGTGAAAACAAGCAAGTTTCTTGTCGGGTTCAAAGCAGGAATGCTCTGCGAATACTATTTTGACACCAACGTAATGATTCCAGTCCAGAATGGAATCGGGGGTAACCATCACGCATTCCCCTACTGGAGAGAGTGGTTGATGCTGCACCCGGAGGAATAGCCAGGGAGAGAATAAGCTGTTTGCGCTATCCATATGCGGCTGCATTATTGTTCGGGGGGCGCTGTTCGTCTGTGCAATATAGCACACTTCTGTATGAGCAGGGTCACAGAAACTGGAGGTCCAATGGCCCAAGTTGAGAATGGACTTCATGCGATCTGGCTATGGACGCCAGGAGAAATGTCTTCCCAGGCCAAAGCGAACCGGCAGAAAAGAAAACAAATGCGTGGTAACCACTGGCCCTCAAAATAGCTCTAAGAGCTGAGACAAGAATCAGACCGCATGAATGGGACCAATATGTAGGTCGAAGGAGAAAACACCATGCCTTCCGCGTCAGGGACAGGATCTGCACAAGCTGCCCTTCCGCTGCCTCTCTCTCCAGAAGAGTTGCGCAAGGTTCACGCGTACTGGCGTGCCGCTAACTACCTCTCTGTCGGACAAATCTATTTGCTTGCCAATCCGCTGCTGCGTGAACGTCTTTCCCTTAAACACATCAAGCCTCGCCTTCTGGGACATTGGGGTACAACTCCCGGACAAAACTTCATCTACGCCCACCTCAATCGCGAGATCAAGAAACGCGACCTTAACGTAATCTATGTTTCAGGCCCCGGACACGGCGGACCAGCGCTTGTGGCCAACACTTACCTGGAAGGAACGTACAGCGAGTTCTATCCACATATTCCGCAGACCGAAGACGGCATCCGGAAACTGTTCAAGCAATTTTCCTTTCCAGGAGGAATTCCAAGCCATGTCGCGCCGGAAACTCCCGGTTCGATTCATGAAGGCGGCGAACTCGGGTATTCCATCGCACACTCCAATGGCGCCGCGTTCGATAATCCCGACTTGCTCGTTTGCTGCGTGGTCGGAGACGGCGAAGCGGAGACTGGCCCGCTCGCCGCAAGCTGGCACTGCAACAAATTCTTGAATTCCGCGCGCGACGGCGCTGTTCTGCCCATCCTGCATTTGAACGGCTACAAAATCGCGAACCCCACCGTGCTCGCCCGGCTGACCGACGAAAAGCTTACGCAACTGTTTTCCGGCTATGGCTACAAACCGTATTTCGTCGAAGGCCACGATCCGCAAACGATGCATCAACTCATGGCACAAACGCTGGACACCGTCCTCGACGAGATTCATGCCATCCAGCAGGCGGCTCGCAGCGGAGGCAGCACGGCGCTTCCGACTTGGCCGATGATTATTCTGCGCACTCCCAAAGGCTGGACCGGGCCAAAGGTCGTCGATGGCCAGCCAGTCGAAAATACCTGGAGAGCACATCAGGTTCCTATCGCGGATTTTGCAAAGCATCCAGAGCACCTGGCCCAGCTCGAGGAGTGGATGAAAAGTTACAAGCCGGAAGAGCTCTTCGATGAGAGTGGCAAACTTGTGGCGGAACTCGCCGAACTTGCGCCATCAGGCAACCGGCGTATGGGAGCCAATCCGCATGCGAATGGCGGTCTTTTGCTGCGCGATCTCGCGATGCCGGATTTCCGCGATTATGCCGTCGATGTGAGCAAACCCGGAACAGAAAATGCGGAAGCGACGCGCGTGCTCGGACATCTATTGCGCGACGTGATGCGGCTCAATGAAAGCGCGCAAAACTTCCGCGTGTTCGGGCCGGACGAAACGGCCTCGAACCGGCTCGAGGCGTTGTACGAGGTGACTCCTAAAGAATTCATGGAGCCGACGCTCCCGACTGATGAATTTCTGTCGCCAGACGGACGCGTGATGGAAGTGCTCAGCGAACATCTGTGCCAGGGATGGCTCGAAGGATATCTTTTAACCGGGCGGCACGGGCTCTTCTCCTGCTATGAAGCGTTCATTCATATCGTCGATTCAATGTTTAACCAGCATGCGAAATGGCTGAAGGTCACGCGCGACATTCCCTGGCGCAGGCCTATCGCTTCGCTGAACTATCTTTTGACATCGCACGTCTGGCGGCAGGATCACAACGGCTTCACGCATCAAGACCCGGGCTTCATCGATCATGTCGTGAACAAGAAGGCCGATGTTGTGCGCGTATATCTGCCGCCAGACGCGAATACTCTGCTTTCCGTGGCGGATCACTGTCTGCGCAGCCGGAACTATGTGAACGTGATCGTCGCGGGGAAGCAGCCGGCCCTGCAGTACTTGCATATGAAATCCGCGATCGAGCACTGCAGCGCGGGGCTTGGGATTTGGGAATGGGCATCGACGGACAAAGGGAGCGTGCCGGATGTGGTGATGGCGTGCGCGGGAGATATTCCGACGCTGGAGACGCTGGCCGCCGTCGACTTGCTGCGGCAGAATTTTCCGGACATCAAGATCCGCGTCGTCAACGTGATTGACCTGATGACGTTGCAGACTTCCTCGGAACATCCGCATGGACTTGCGGACAAGGAATTCGATTCCATCTTCACGGAAGATAAGCCCGTGATTTTCGCGTTTCACGGCTATCCAACGCTCGTTCACCGGCTCACCTACAAACGGAAGAACCACGAGAATTTCCATGTTCACGGCTACCGCGAAGAAGGCACCACCACGACTCCGTTCGACATGACCGTTTTGAACGAACTGGATCGATTTCATCTTGCCGGAGACGTCGTGGACCGCGTCGAACGACTGCGCCCTCTGAACGCGCATTTCAAGCAAATGTTGCGAAACAAACTGGTGGACCACAAGGAGTACATCTGCGAGCGCGGCGATGACCTGCCGGAAATCCGCGATTGGAAATGGCCGTACTGAATGAAGATTTTGGTTCTTAACTCCGGATCGAGCAGCCAGAAATCGTGTCTCTACGAACTGGGCGCCGCGCTCCCGGATTCTCCTCCGGCTCCTTTGTGGGAAGCCAAGATTGAGTGGCGCGAAGACGGCGCAACTCTCAACGTGCGTACAAGCGCTGGAAAAACGTCTGAGCAACGGTTGGATAAATCCAAGAGGGCTGAAGCCATTGCGCAGCTGCTGAAGGCCTTGGTTTCCGGCGAGACTCAGGTGCTCACACAACTTTCGGAAATTGCGGTTGTCGGTCACCGCGTTGTGAACGGCGGCCGCGAGTTCACGAGTCCGACGTTGATCACGCCCGCGGTTAAAGCGGCGATCGAAAAGATGGCTGCGTTTGCGCCGCTGCACAATCGCGCGGAACTGGAAGGAATCGCGCAAATTGAAAAGCTGTGCGGGCCCGTTCGGCAGGTCGCGGTGTTTGACACGGGATTTCATGCAACTTTGACGGAAGAGGCGGCTGTGTATCCGGGGCCGTATGACTGGGTGGAACGCGGTATCCGCAAATTCGGCTTTCATGGAATCAACCACCAATACTGCGCGGGACGAGCGGCGCAATTGCTGGGACGAAATCTCGCAGAGCTGAAACTCGTGAGCTGCCATCTTGGCAATGGTTGTTCTCTTGCGGCGATTCGTGGCGGTGTGAGCATCGACACCACCATGGGATTTACACCGCTGGACGGACTGATGATGGGAACTCGTTCGGGGTCGGTCGATCCGGGGATTCTCACGTACCTGCTGCGGCAAGACCGGCTCGACGGCGATACGTTGGATGAAATGCTCAATGCAAAATCCGGATTGCTGGGAATTTCCGGAGTCTCCAGCGACATGCGCGAAGTTGTGACTGCGATGAAACAAGGAAACGAACGCGCGAAGCTGGCGTTCGACATTTTTGTGCATCGGCTGCGGTCGGAAATCGGCTCGATGGCTGTTGCTTTGAACGGGATCGATGCTTTGGTGTTTACTGCGGGGATTGGCGAGAATTCGGCGGAGGTCCGGGCGGCGGCTTGCGCCAACTTGGGTTTTCTCGGACTTGCGCTCGATCCCGCAAAGAATTTGACGTCGCCGATGGAAAGTGACACTTCGACGACTGGGTCGAAAGTGCGTGTGCTGGTTTTGGCTGCGCAGGAAGATTGGGCGATTGCGCGCGAGTGTTGGAAGTTGAGTAGGCCTCCCTCCTCCCCCTCCTCTGTTTTTTCGTAACTGCCGATTCTAAAGGGTTTTAAGTCCAGTGTTTTGGAAATGCGGATTCCAAAGGGACACTGCATTGCTATTCGAACGGCGGACGAGGATTTGAATGGGACTTGCGGAAGTTGCAGGAGTGGAAGGACTTGGCTGGGCGGTGATTGGTCTGTTACGGCTGTGGAAATATGTGGAAAAGCCAAAATCACCTAGTGCGACACAGACGCCCGGAGCATCCGACGTCCAGCCCAATCACTGCCGGGCGAGATTTTGTCTTTCGAGAATGAGCTTTGAGTTTCTGGTGAGGTAGGAAAGGATACAAGGAGCATGGAACCGGACCCTGTGTTGTTTCGCGACCTGACATACATATTCCTGGCTGCGGTGGTCGGGGGGCTGGTGGCATGGCGGCTGCGTCTGCCGCTGATCCTGGGGTTCGTGCTGGGCGGGATCGCGATCAGCCCGTTCACGCCAGGACCGCGCGTCTCGGACTTGCATACGTTCGAGGTGTTTGCCGAAGTCGGCGTCGTGCTGCTTATGTTTTCGATCGGAGTTGAGTTCTCCATTCCTGATTTGATCCGCGTGAAATGGGTGGCGCTGGTCGGGGCGCCCATCGGGATTCTGGTGATGCTGGGAATTGCGATGGGGGTGGGAAAGCTTGCGGGATGGAGTCTTACGGAGGGGCTGGTCATCGGCGCGGCGATCTCTGTGGCGAGCACCATGGTGCTGGCGCGGCTGCTGAGAGATACCGGAAACATCACGGAAACGCACGGCCGCGTGATGATCGGCATCACTCTCGTCGAGGATCTCGCCGTCATCTGCATGACGCTAGTGCTGCCTGCCTTCGGCGGCTCCGGAAAAGATCTCTTCGTGAACGCGGCCTGGACGCTCGGCAAGGCTTTGCTGCTGCTGGTTCCGCTGGGGTTCCTTGCAATCAAGGTGATTCCGCCCGTCTTCCGGCGAGTGAAAGCAACCTGCAACCAGGAACTTTTCTTGTTGATCGCCATCGCGGTTTGCCTGGGGACGGCGGCGCTGGCGCAGGCGGTTGGGTTTTCGGTTGCGCTGGGAGCGTTCCTTGCGGGGCTATCCATCAGCGGATTGGAGGACCTTCACGACGCGCACACTCAGCTTGTGCCCCTGCGCGATACGTTCGTGGCGCTCTTCTTCGTCACACTCGGGACGCTGATCGATCCCCATGTGCTCGCCAAGAGCCTGCCGCTGCTTGGATTGATGCTTCTGCTGATTGTGGCCGGCAAGTTTCTCGTTTGGATGGCGGTGGTGTGGATCTTCCGCTATTCCTTCTGGACGGCGATTGCGGTGGCCGCGGGGCTGACGCAGATCGGCGAGCTGTCCTTCGTGGTTGTACAAGTTGGGCGATCGTCGGGAATGGTGGCAGAAAACGTGTTCAGCACGCTGATCGCTGCGTCCTTGATTTCAATCTTGCTCAACGTCTTTATTGTGCGCGGCACGTTCGCCTGGCTGAAGCGAAAGTTTCCTGTAAACACCCCGGTCCGCAGTGAAAGTGTGGCTTGACTCGCAGAATGGGAAGCGGCGGAGAGCGCAAATAACCGATTACTGGAGCCTAGTGGGTTCCAAATTCCGGAGGACGCGCAGACACAAGACCACGCGAAGGATTGAAATTGCAGGAAAAGTTTTGGTGGACGTGACAGGGATCGAACCTGCGACCTCATGCTTGCAAAGCACGCGCTCTCCCAGCTGAGCTACACGCCCACAGTTGGAGTACCATTCATTCTAAAGCATTTCTCCCAATTCCAAAATCCATTCCCTCGCATTTAGGGCCAATGGAGTGAACCCCTGTTTTGAGACAGTTTTTGTGGTCGAGCTTCCCGCCATATTGAGCATGCTGTGGAGTTGAGACTGAGCCGACCGTGCAAATCGAGTACGGCGATTATGTTTGGGTGCGCGACACCGCGTCCGCAAGCCCCGTCTGTCATTTCCCAGAACCCCGTTTCTGGATAGTTTCCGGGCTGCAGACAACAAACTTCAGACGCTGGCAGCAATGAGGGCATCTTCCGAACACGTCGGAAACACGAGTGGTCCGAGACAGTCTGAATTTTGCCATTGGACACTCGGCTCATATTCGGACCAGTGGAACAACTTGCAGAGATAAAAAGCCGTCCAAACCTACGTTCCGTATTTCTCAGCGTGCTTGCTAAAGCTCGTTCGCGACCGCCTTCGTGCGCTCGGATTTGCGCGGCGAGGCGGCGGTCGCACTCCGCTTGGCTGCAAACGCGCTGCTGGAGTCAGTGAGCCAGGGTTGGAAAATGTTTTGACAATAAGGGCAACGGCGGATCGGGGATCAAGGCCGCTAGTCAGAAGCTTCGAACAGGATTAACTTCTGAGAACAAACAACGAGGGCTATTGGCCATCGGAAATGTTGGAGGGCAGAATGCAACTCTACAAACGACTTCGGCGGGAATATGAACACGGGTTAGGAACCATCAGGGGTGTCGCTCAAAAATACAAAGTACATCGTCGGACCGTTCGGGCGGCACTGAAGAACACCGTGCCGCCGAAGCGCAAAGTGACGCCAAGAGAACGGCCGAAAATGGCGTTGGCCATTCCATTCATCGACGCCATCCTGGAAAACGACTTGAAGGCGACATTCAACCACCGACATACGGCACATCAGATCTGGGGCCGTATGCAAGTTGAGATGCCAGTATGCGATATCGGGGAATCGACTGTCCGGGCGTACGTGCGGGTCCGGAAGGCTCGGCTGGATGATCAACAGACCTCTTCTCAAGCCGCGGCCGCCTGGATGATGGAGGTACTGCATAGTGACGTCCCTCTACGGGTCATTGAAAAGGAGTTCCCGAGCGGCACAGCATCGCGCCTCGCAGGGTTCATCAAAGGCGGCCGATTCCGGGAACGCAAGAAAGCTCTGGCCGTTCTCGGCTACCTGAGAGGCATCCCTACAGCGGTCATTGCTCGGTGCCTTCGGATGTCGCGCAAGACGGTGGGCCGCTACTTCTGCCGCTTTGCAAACGGTCGCCTCAATGCACTGCTACCAGAGAAGGCCAAACCAAAAGACGATCCAGAGCGTGAGCAGTTACTGTTTTCGCTACTTCACTCGCCTCCGTCCGCTCACGGGATTAACCGAACCTCCTGGAGGATGGCTGATCTCCACCGAATTATGGCGGAGACTGGTCATCGCACGTCGAGAAAACGTATACGTGCCATCATCAAGGCGGCCGGATTCAGATGGCGGAAGGCCAAGGTTGGACTCACCAGCAACGATCCCGAGTACCACATCAAAGTGGGGGTCATCAAGCAAATCCTTTCGGACTTGAAAGAAGATGAGGCCTTCTTTTCCATCGACGAGTATGGCCCATTTGCGATTAAGCGAAAAGGCGGGACCAAGCGGGTCGGCCCTGGCGAAGACTATGTGGTCCCGCAGTATCAAAAGTCGAGGGGCTGGTTGATCCTCACGGCTGCGCTCGAACTATCCAGAAACCAAATAACCCATTTTTACTCCTTGAAGAAGAACACCGAGGAGATGATCAAGATGGCGGATCTATTGCGCGTTGGATACCGCACTTGTCGGACGATTTATCTGTCGTGGGATGCAGCCTCATGGCACATATCGAAGAAGCTGTTCGCACATCTGTATGAGCTTAACGAGCAGGCAATCCAAGACGGTTTCCCCCTTGTGAAGACTGCGCCCCTGCCCGCTGGTGCGCAGTTCCTCAACGTAATCGAGTCGGTCTTCAGTGGTATGGCCAAAGGAATCATTCACAATAGCGATTACCCTTCAGCAGAAGCTGCAAAGCATGCAATTGATCGATACTTCCAGGAGCGGAACGACTTTTTTGTCCAGTGCCCGAAGCGTGCCGGACGAAAAATCTGGGGGCAGGAGCGGGTGCCAAGCGCGTTCTCCGAAGCAAACAACTGCAAAGATCCGCTGTATCGCTGATTCTCCGCATTGGGAGCCTAGCGGTAGATTGGTGTAGTTGCAGATGAAGGCCAGATATTGACCTTGTTCTGCACTGAATTACGGTGCGATTGACAGATCGAGCTTTGGTGCCGGATTGATGACTCGGACGTTGCGAGGAAGAGTGCCCAAACCGTCAAGCCGACAGCCGCACTTCGTTTCCTGTCGCGAAATCCCTTTCGCACCACCAAATTCCCAAGAAGTCCCGTTGGGGGAAGCGAGGTTTAGTCGAAGGTAGTTCCTGCCACTACTGATGCTGGCTTATGGAAAGGATATTGCCATCCGGATCTTTGAACCACGCGACCTTGTCACCTGAGGGTGTTGTCCAAATTCCGAGTTCACGGTCTTGCACGAAGGGATACTTTTCCAGGGTAACGCCGCGATCCCTGAGCCAAGTGACGACCGTTTCGATCTCTTTTACTTCCCAGCCGAGGATAGTGCCTTGCAAGGGAGTGAAGTTGGGAACCTTGGCAATCCTAATCTTGTGTCCACCGACGCTCAATACCAGAGCATATTGATCAAGGCTTACAAACTGAAAACCAAGCTTGCCTTCGTAGAAGGCGCGCGCCTGTTCATAGTCTTTTGTGGGAACAAAGCCAACTAATTTTGCTGAAGCGAGCATGAGTGCCTCCTCGAGGGCTTTCGAAGCCACACGAATACCACTTGTCTATCGGATTTTCTCTCGCTATCGTGACAAGGAATGTCGCAAAAGTGCCACAGCCTCCTCTTCGGAAAGAACGGCCGGCAGCTCGCCCAGGTTGGAAGTGTGTCCGCCGATCTTGTGAATGGCCACGTAATCGCAGAACACACGCACCCAGAGGATCAACTGCTATTTGCTTCCAAGGGCGTGATGACGGTGCGCACGAAGCTGGGCGTATGGGTTGTGCCGCCTCTGCGCGCGGTGTGGATTCCCGCGGAAACACCGCACTCGGTAGCCATGTCGGGCCAGGTTTCGATGAGAACGCTCTACTTTCTGCCGGGCCTTTGCCGCACGCTGCCTGGAGAATGTCTTGTGATGAATGTCTCTCCGCTGTTGAAGGAGCTAATTCTTCATGCATGCAAATATGCAAAGTTGAACAAGAGAGTTTCGCGGGAGAGACGGATTATCGAAATCATTGTCGATCAATTGAAGGCAGTCGAATCGATCCCGCTCCAGTTGCCGCAACCCTCTGATGCACGAGCGTTGAGAGTAGCAAAAGCAGCGTTCGCAAATACCGCGGACCAAAAAACATTGGGAAAACTTTGTAAGGACTGCGGAGCAAGCAAGAGGACGATTCAGCGTCTCTTCCTCGAGGAAACAAGAATGACTTTCGGAAAGTGGCGACAGCAACTGCGCCTCCTTCATGCCATGCAGGTCCTTGCGTCTGGGGAAAAAGTGACTACAGCTGCGCTGGAGGCCGGATACAGCAGCACAAGTGCGTTTATATCGATGTTCCGCAAACACCTTGGGACGACGCCGGCGCGTTATTTGAACAGTGGAATAGAGCGGGAGCGCAGATTGGAAAGCTGATCGGGGCGCTCTCTTAGACTGCCATACCTGCTACCACATCCAGCACACGTCTTTTGTATCCGCGGATGAAGAGGTCGATCGGATGTGGGCAGACCCTACCTGCTAGCACGAAGTCGCGTTGCCTCAGCCACCCTTACTCTGGACACCAAATGCCTGGGGTGTGCGAATCAGAGTAGATCGACTCCCGCCGCGTAGCGCGTGGAACAGAGAGGCCCTAATCCTGGGAAGCGTCGGAGTCTGAAGTACGTAGATTCAAATCGTGCTTCCACCAGGAATTTGAACTGAATCGGATTAAGGCACAATCCTGAGTTTCACTTGGAAGAGCGAGGTTAACAATTATCCGCATTCGTGGTAAACGTTTCTGAATCTCTGAACTTGATAAGCTTGGTGGAGGTAGAAGGAGGAAAGCATGAACAGGGGCCGGATTGTTTTTGTTTTTTTGCTCGTTTGCGGCCTCGTGGCGCTCGGCTCGCTGGCAGCGCAGCAAAAGCACGCATCTCGGGCCGGTTGGATCAGCGACGGGGCTTGTGGGGCCAAGCACACGAAGGCCGGCGGTGCGGATTGCGTGCAGAAATGTTGGCGTGGAGGCGCTTCGGTGGGGCACCCGGAATGGAAACCCCAACGACCCGTCTTTGTAGCAGATGATGATCAAGGAATCTGGATAGTCGAAAACCCTGAAGCCGTTAGGAACTTCCCTGGTGCACATGTGGTGCTGGCGGGCAAATTCGATTCCGCGAAGAAGACCATTAACGTCGAGAAGATCACCCCCGCTTCGCAGTAGGGTGGTCCAAAATACGCGTCAGATCCTGATAGGTCGCGTTCCCGGACATCTGGCCAGGACGAATCCACTTCTCCACCCCAGCCACTCAGCAGCGTAATAGGGCTACTTGAAGTCGGGAATGGCGGTGTCGGCGGTCTCGATTCGGCGCCGTTCGAGGACGACTGGCTTGCCCGGCGATCCGGCCACGGCCACCACGGCTGTCCACCCGGAGTGGGCGCAGAAGCCTAAGTGCCGCCGCTTCACTCATACCAGATTTCGACTTCGTAGCCGTCCGGGTCGTGGACATAGGCGTATGGGTAGCCGGGACTGAATTCGCCTCGGCGTAACAATTTGCCCCCGGCGCGCTCGACTTCGTCGACCGCCACGTCGATGTCGCCGGGCGAAACAAGACGAAAGCCGAAATGCGCGATACCGCGTGACTCACCGGCGCCTGCCGAATGTTCGTCAAAGGTGATCACGTCGTGACAACCCGGCGTCCTGGTGTGGACCAGCCCATCGGTCCGGCCGTATTCCTCGACGCCGAACACTTGTCCATAGAACCGCAGTGAGCGCGCAACATCTCGCACCACGAGGTTGATATGCGTGAGTCCATAGGTGTGCACCATGGTGCCCTCCTTCGCATCCCGGGAGACGTGCCAGCTTACCGCGAAGATCGGCCGAATGGCATCGGCTCCAGCTCTAATAGAATACAAACAGCTCACCAAAAATGCCGAGTGTTGACCGAACCGACTCACTCCCGGATGGTTGCCTACTCCGAAGTAACCGTCGAACTCGAGAGTTTTCTACATCACTCCCGAGAAGTCCCGATCTGGGAAGTGAAGCGATCACCTACCTCAAAGAGTCTGACTACGGTCAGATGGCGACCTATTCGGGAAAGAAGCTCACCATGGGGGTCTGCAAATACGTGAGCCGAAACTCTGATTGAAACGCTTTCACAAAACACGCTTTGCAGGAAAGGAGCCGCAAAGTGAAAAGAAAATGGCATGAGCGATATCCCAGAAATTCCGTATCCGAGCTGTGGAGCGGATGAACAGTTGTGACAATGTCCTGCGACTGGCTCGAGAACTCGGGTTGAACCGGAGCCTGCTGTACAAGTGGCGGTATCGGCTGGACCCAGCTAACGGTCAGGCTCAAGGCGAAGTCATGATACGCAATTCCCGGGAATCCACACTTCGCAAGGAAATCGACAAATTGCAACGACTACTAGCGAACAAAACCGTGGAAGTGGATTTTTTCAGATGTGCCTTGCAAAAAGTCGAGGCTCGACGCCGGAAGAGCGGTATCTCTGGCGAACAGGCGTCTACGATGCAATCCGAGACGTCATTGCAAGGCAGCTTGAGTATCGAGCGGATGTGCCAGTTGGGAGAAGTGAGCCGAGCGGGATTCTACCGACATTTTCAGGCCCGAGCGCCGATCGAGGAGAACATGAAAGTACGCTCTGCCATTCAGGAGATTGCATTGGAACATCGAAAACGGTACGGATACCGGCGCATCACGGCGGAACTGCGGCGACGTGGGCTGGCGGTGAACCACAAGCGGGTCGCACGGATGATGCAGGCGGACAACCTCCTGGCGATCCGGAACTGTGAATGGTTAGGTGCCACCGATTCGAATACCGAACTGGAGATTTACCTAAACCTCGCCAGTCGTTTGAAGATTAGCGGCACAAATCAGCTTTGGGTTGCCGATATGACTTACATCCGGCTGAGGACTGAATTCGTCTATTTAGCCGTAGTCCTTGACGCCTTTTCGCGCAAGGTGGTCGGATGGTCGCTTGATCGAGGCTTACAGGCTAGGCTGCCGCTCAGCGCCCTAAAACAGGCGATCGTCAACCGACAACCGCCTGCGGGACTGGTTCACCATTCTGACCGCGGAGTGCAGTACGTTTGCGAGGACTACGTGAGGATGCTTCGGGATCACGCGATGATTCCCAGTATGAGTCGGCCGGCACACCCCCATGACAACGCCAGCTGCGAAAGCTTTATGAAAACCCTGAAGCGCGAGGAGATCTACGCCAATGAATATCGCGATTTAGAACATCTGGCCGAGAGCCTCGAGGCATTCATCGAAAGCTACTACAATCGATGCCGTTTACATTCAGCGTTAGGTTACCGTCCACCCGAAGAGTTCGAACGACAATCCGAAAACGCAAACAAGCAAGTTACCCTGGCAGCAGCGACCATGACCACTTTCAAATGGGATCCTGCTCGCGCAGGTTAAGAGACACTGTACCCATTATTTTGTCTCAACCAGGGGTTCACCCACCACGGTTTCAGTTCAAGGTGCACTTGAGCTGTGCCAAAACTGTGCCAACACCCTATCCAATTGTGATGTCGGGGTTTACTTCGAGCGAGAAGCAGATTCCCCGAAATTGTTGAAAACATTAGAAAGGCAGAATAAGGGAAGGAATCTTTGGAACGGCTGCGCGTGCTTGCAAAGCACGCGCGCTCCCAGCTGAGCTACACGCCCATCTTTGCGACTGTAATAGTTTAAGACAATTTCGGTGACAGTGCATCTCCGATCGCTTTTCGCTGTGCCTGAAATTGTGCCAGAACTTATCTTTCTTTTATTTCTATTTATCGCGGGGCTTGCAACTTGGCGTTAGTCGCTATAATGTTAGCGCGACTATCGAAATGCAGGCCGCACAGCCCGGAGCGGCGCCCCATCCAGGAGGAAACATTTGATGCGCCCGGCGAAAGTTGGTGTAAGACGACCGGCCTCGCAAACACCTGGGAGGGTGAACGAGAGCGGGGCTATGGAAAAAAAGCGCAGTCACGCAGCCTCCGCGAGGAAGCCCGTCGCCGGCCTTCGCGAACGCAAGAAAGCGCGGCTCCGCCAGCAGATCATCGAAACAGCTTTGCATCTTTTTCGCCAGCGCGGCTACGAGAAGACGCGCATCGACGATATCGTACACACTTTGGAAATCAGCCAGCCCACGTTTTTCCGCTATTTCCCCAGCAAAGATGCGGTATTGCGCGAAGTGGGACGGCGTGCATTTGCCCGCCAGGCCGAAAGTCTTAAGTCCGAGTTATCCATCAAAGCGACGACCGAGCAGCGCTTGCGTCGGTTTTACGAAACTTTGGGAAACACCACAGAAGTGGGGCGGCCACTTTGGCAGGCCGTCATTCTGGCCGGGGCCATGGACCCGGTGCGCTCGCCGGAGTTGCGCGGAGCCGAAGCGGCGACCGTCAGTCTTCTGCGTGAAATTATCGCGGAGGGCCAAAAGAACGGCGAGATCAGCCGCGATTTTCCGGTCGTGCACCTGGCCGAATTCATGGAGGGGCTTTTCAATACGGTCGTCCGTCAGTGGGCTGTCGACCTCACCGGGCCCCATAAACTTACCGAGCGGGTGCGCAATGCCGTCGAATTTTTCTTGCGCGGCGCCAAGCCTTAAGACACGGCGGCAGATGGCCTGCTGATTTCGTCAAAGCCGAAGGAGTTTCCACCCCTTGCGCGAAAACCAAGAGTCACACTCCCCTAAGCCACGGCAGTGGGCACGATGAAAGCAGCGATTCTTCGTGAGTTCAAACAGCCACTTAGCATCGAAGACGTCCTACAGCCTTATCCCGACGCGCATGAAGTGCTGATCGAGGTCGAGGCGTGCGGCGTCTGCCATTCGGATCTTCACGTGGCCGACGGCGATTGGCCGCAGCTCGTCCCTATCACCAAGCGGCCTTTGATTCTGGGGCACGAAATCGCGGGTCGCGTCATAAAAAAAGGTCCGTCCGTCGATCATTTGGAAGTAGGCGACCACGTCGGCGTTCCCTGGGTGTATTGGACTTGCGGCGAATGCGATTTCTGCCGCGAAGGCAACGAAAATCTTTGCTCCAAACAGAAAATTACCGGCGTGACCGTGGACGGTGGATACGCGGAGTTCGTCAAGGTTCCCGCGAGCCATGCCACGAAAATCCCCGATGGACTTTCCTCCACCGACGCCGCCCCTCTTTTTTGCGCGGGAGTTACCGTCTATCGCGCCCTGAAACACGCCAAAATCCAGCCAGGGCAGCGTTTGGCGGTGTTTGGTGTTGGCGGCTTGGGGCATTTAGCCGTGCAAATCGGGCTCGGTTTAGGAGCGGGCGTCACAGCCATTGATGTCTCCGACGAAAAACTCGCACAAGCCAAATCGTTGGGTGCATCCGCAACCCTAAACTCGGCCGCCGTAAATGTTGTCAAAGAGTTGCGGCGTGCGGGCGGAGCTCATGTTGCGCTGGTGACATCCGCCGCAAAAGCGGCTTATGACACGGCCTTTCCATGCGTTAGGCCCACCGGGACGCTTCTGGTGGTCGGTCTGCCCTCCGAGTCGCTCTGCTTTCCACCGATCATGCTGGCTGCGACAGAGGTGCGCATTCAGGCTTCCTCCGTTGGAACCAGGGAAGATTTGCGTCAGGTCCTGGCCATGGCGGCCGCAGGAAAGATCCGTTGCCAAACGGCCACGCGCCCACTGACGCACATCAACGAAGTCTTGGAGCAACTCCGGCACGGCCAAGTTTCCGGTCGGATAGTACTCGTTCCCCGCTGATGGAGGCCAGCTGCTTGAGCTGGTACCGGGCCCGCCTCGGGACCACGGCCTCTCCACTCGTGTCGCCGTATATCCGGAGTCCTGCCCAGAAGTACTGCTAATGGCCGGGTCTTTGCCCTCCTCGCGGTGCACCCTCGAATTCGTCTTGACGTTAGTCAATATTATGTGATACGGACAATCATAATTTTGGATGCATCCGTCGGGGGTATGGGGTCCGTGAATTCCTGAAGGATGAAGCTGAGTCTCCTCCAGTACCTCCATGCAAATTGCCAAGTCTTCAAGAAGCCGGCTAGGGTCCGGTAACGTTGGTCGGGGCAGTCTCAGCCGGGCACTTGGTATAAGGAGCATAACGCAATCGGTCAAATGCAACAAAAGTTCTGTGATCTGTTCGTTGAACCAGGAGGACTTATGAGGTCGGCCTTACTTGCTGGCGTATTCCTGTCGTTGGCATTCCTGCTCCCGGCAAACAGCGTGACGCGCGCCCAGGGCACCGGTACATCGGGAGAGATCCGCGGGACGGTCACGGATCCCACTGGAGGAACGGTTCCGAAAGCCACCGTGACGGTCGAGGATTCCGAGAAAGGAATCCGGCGGACCGCAGTGACGGAAACCGATGGCGGGTATCGCGTGACGGGGCTTCCGCCGGCCTCCTACACCGTGACCGTGGAAACTTCCGGCTTCCAGAAGGAAATCCGAAAGGATGTGCTTCTCAATGTTGGACAGACGCTCATTCTGGATTTTCATTTGCAATTAGCGTCGGCCACGGCCCATGTGGAAGTGACGGGAGAGTTGCCCGTAGTGGAAACGGAGAGAGGTAGTCAGGCGGACACGCTAACCCAGGAGGATATCGCAAACCTGCCCATCGGCCGGCGCGATTATCTTACCTTCACGCTCCTTGCTCCAGGGGTCTCGAATTCCACACGGCTGGCCTCTGACCAGGATTATCGAGTCAAACAAACACCGCAGAGCGGTCTTTCGTTCTATGGCAGCAACGGCCGGGGCAATAGCGTTACCGTGGACGGTGGAGAAGCCAATGACGACTCAGGTGGCGTACGTCTCACGGTAAGCCAGGACGCCGTGCAAGAGTTCCAAGTCAATCGCAGCAACTATTCGGCTGATCTCGGCGGAGCAAGCGGGGCCACGATTAACATCGTCTCCAAGTCCGGCACTAACGAAATACATGGCAGTCTTTTCAGTTATTTCCGCAATAGTGCGATGGATGCCGCCGACCCGTTTGCCATCACTCAGGCGTTGCAACCAGGCCAGACCTTCGATCCATCCCAGCCAGATAGCGTGGGTCACCCGACAAAAAATTCTTTAACTCGTTACCAATATGGTGGCGCGGTGGGATTCCCGATCCAGAAAGACAAATCGTTTCTTTTCCTCTCCTTTGAAGGATTGCAGCAGGACTCTCAGACCGCTGTCCCAATCCTAACCAACACAAGTGTGCTACGGCCGAATCCCACACAACAGACGATTATCAATGGACTAACGGGCACGGGGATTGTGCCGTGCCTGAGCGGACCCGTGGGCGGCGCTGTGGCTGCGCAGCTAGGCTTGCCGGCGCCGAACCCGACGACGAATTTACCTGCGAGTACATGCGCGGCCATCTTGAACGGAGCTTTGACTTTAAACCCGGCCTCGAGTCAATTGCAGGCCTTTCTCTTGAACGAGCTTGAGTCAAACGGTGGTTTGTTCGATTACAGCACACGGCAGTACTTGGCGTCTGGCCGCTTCGATCATCGTTTCAGCGACTCGGACCAGATGACTGTCACTTACAGATATGGGCACGATCTGGAGGAGAATCCCGACGTGCAATCGCTCACGGGGTATTCGGCAGGCAGTTCGATTCACGACTACGACAACAATGCTCTAGCCGCTTGGTACCACCAGTTCAGCCCCACGGCACAGAACGAAGCCCTATTTCAATTCGACTACACCAGCTTCAACGTCATCCCCAACGAACCCGGGCAAGTCGGACTGCAAATACCCGGCGTTGTGAATAACCTGGGAACGAGCATCTTTATACCCAACTTCACGATCACTCGCAGATATGAAATTGGGGACAATTTCACTCTGATCCGCGGCCACCACACCATGAAAATGGGTGGTTCCGAGCTACTGCGCGGCAATCACACGGAATCGCATACCTTCTTTCCCGGCCGCTTCATCTTTGGCTCGCTCCCCGGAGATCTGATAACGCCTCTGCTCCCCGCCATAGATCCCTTGCAATCGGCGTCCTTTGGCGTACCGCAGGTTTTCCAGCAAGGATTTGGCAATCCCACCTATCCCTACTACACAAGGCCGTTCACGGCGGTCTACTGGCAGGATTCTTGGAAGATCGTGTCCAATTTCACGCTGAACTACGGTCTTCGCTACGAACTTGACTCCCAGTTTGCTCCTTTGAGTACCTACAAGAAGGATTTTGCTCCCCGCGTGTCCTTCGCCTGGGATCCTTTCAAAGACCACAAGACGGTGATTCGCGGCGGCTATGGGATCTTTTACGCGCCAATCTACGCACAGATTCCGGATGTTGATTACTCCCTCGGAGTTCGGAACGCCAACAACAGCGCTGTGGGAAACACGACATCGGCCGGTCAAGTGAATAACCTGGACGCCATCTGCGGAATGTCCGGAGCTTTTGGGCTTTACCCAGGCAACGGAACAAGTCCCTGTAACCGCGAGATCTCGATCTATATCATCCCCATCACCGGAGTGCCCGGCGGTAACCCAGCACTGAATGCCCCGACGGTTTTCCAGACCCTCTTCGCGCAAGGTGCAATTAGCTGCACGACGCCGCCACCCGGAAGCTATGCTTGCATTACGCCCAATGGTGGCACGGGCGGGGCGGGTGGGTTGTCCCAGTTTGGGCTCCGTATTGCCAACGGTGGTCAACTTTCCCCGCTGCAGGTGGTTTTCGTCAACCAACCGAACTTCAGGTCTCCCTACGCTCAGCAGGCGGAGTTCGGAATTGAGCGCGAAGTTGCTCCCGGCTTTTCAATTTCCGCGAGTTACATCTACTCTCATACCATTGGCCTTCCAACTGCCATCGACACCAATCTACTTCCCGCTCCCATGTCCACGGTAACTTTGGCAAACGGCAAGAATTATTCCTACCGAAATTGGAACACCACGGCTGCTGGAGCCGATCCACTCGGGGGTGCGGAAGGCTTGCCTTGCGATCCAACGGCTGGCAATCCCGGCGCTACGTTCGCTTGTTTTGTGAATCCGTTCATCGTTCAAAACAATGAATATGCTTCCGTTGGCTCCGCTGTTTACCAGGCCGGAATTCTCGAAGTCAAGAAGCGCTTTAGCGATCACTTCACCATATTTGGCAACTACACGTTCAGCAAAGGCTTCGATACGGGGACTGATTTTAACAGCGACTACGGACCCCAAGATCCGACGAACCTGGGCGCCGATCGCGCACTTTCCGAATTCGATCAGCGCAACAAGGTCGTAGTTGCCGGCGTGTTTGCTAGCCCCTGGAAAAATCCCATTCTCGCCGGCTTTCAGTTGTCTCCCATTTTTACCTACAACAGTGGACACCCCTTCAACCTCTTGGCAGGAGGTGAGGTGAACGGCGACAATCACACCACCAATGAACGCCCCATCGGAGTCGGCCGTGACACCGGACTTGGCCCGGACTACATCAATCTCGATATGCGCCTGAGTTGGCAACATAAGGTCGGCGAGAAGGCGATGCTGCAATTTACAGCCGAAGGCTTCAACATTGCCAATCACACCAACTATGCAAGCGTAAACAATGAAGTGAGCCCGCTTTTTGGTCTTCCTTCAAATGCCGCTGACAATACGGCGTGTCCCGCTTGTCCGGCCGGGCTGGGAAATACCACGTTTCACGTGCATGGGAGCGCAGCCCTCTCTCCGAGCCAGCCCCTAGGATTCACTTCCGATTTTCCCAAGCGTGAAATTCAGCTGGGCTTGCGGCTGATTTTCTAATTCTCCAGTGACCGGCTCACGGCGCCATTCTCTAGGATGCGGCGCACAAAGCCGCGCTTCCGAAAGGTGAGCCGGGGTCTGGATTTTCCATGGCGCCGGCACAAAGTGATTTTCCGAGGTTTGCATGTAGGAAGAGCAGGAGGAGATTGATATGTGGCAGAAAACAAAGAGGGTAATTTTTTCCTTAGCGTCAGCGGCAATCCTTCTTCTATTGGTTGCGGTCAGCGCACACGCCCAAGCACGCGTCACGACACATGCCGGGAGCCTGCCAGACGGTGCTACCTACCTGATTGAGATGCCTGCAAACTGGAACGGCACTTTATTTCTTTATAGTCACGGCTACGTCGTTCCGGGCAGCGCGAACCCCGCGCAAGATGTGGGCGATCCCTTCACGCGATTTTTTATGCTCTCCAGCGGCTACGCATTGGCTGGATCCTCCTACGCCACCACCGGGTGGGCCATCCACGAAGCCCTGCTGGACCAGATCGCCGTTCTTGATGTGTTCAAGCGGGTCTTCGGGCATCCGAAACGCACCATCGCTTGGGGACACTCCCTCGGCGGCATCATCACCGCTGGCCTTATCCAACGTAACCCGGAGCGCTTTGATGCTGCGCTTCCCATGTGTGGAGTGCTCTCCGGTGGCGTGGCCACCTGGAACACCGCGCTGGACTCCGAGTTTGCCTTCAAAACGCTGCTCGCGCCGGGGACAGGCTTGCAGCTCGTCAATATTGCTAACCCCGCCGCAAATCTCGATATCGCGGAAGTTGCGCTTGCGGAAGCCCAGGCCACAGTGCAAGGCCAAGCGCGAATAGCGCTTGTTGGCGCTCTCGGCGATACGCCCGGCTGGTTCACGCCCCTATCGCCGGAACCGGCGCCAACGGATTTTGCAGGGCAGGAAGCAAACCAGTTTCTGTGGGATGAACTGGTGGACTTTCCGTTTGTCTTCGCGTTTCGCGCGGAGCTTGAAGCTCGGGCGCAGGGAAACGTCTCGTGGAACACCGGAGTCGATTACCGAAGGCAGTTGGATCGCTCGATCGGCCGCGACCAGGTTCGCGCGCTCTACCAGCAAGCCGGCCTCGATCTCGACGCCGATCTGGACACGTTGAACGCTACCGCGCGAGTCAGCGCCGATCCCGAGGCCGTTCATTACTTGGAGAGAAATATTATTTTCGACGGTAAAATCCACATCCCCGTGCTGACTCTGCATACCAAGGGCGACGGATTGGTGGTGGTTCAGAACGAAAGCGCCTACAAACAAATTGTCGATATAGCAGGCAACGGAGAATTCCTGCGCCGCACCTTTGTCTCTCGCGCCGGCCACTGCACCTTCACCCCGGCGGAGACGATTGCCGCCGTGGAAACGCTCATCAGCCGTTTGGATACGGGGAGATGGCACGACGTAGATGCCGGCGACTTCAACAAAGCTGCAACGGCGCTGGGTCCTGCGTTCAACCTTTACGTCACAACGCAAGGCGCCATTGTTCCCACGCCGCCGGCCTACATCGAGTTTGAGCCAAGCCCGTATCTTCGCCCGTTCGACGCTTTCACGGAAGATTGCGATCGCGGATTCCCGTGCGGCAATCCATTTTTGCAGATCAACCAACACTAGACGACCGAGGCTTTTGGCGTATCCTCGCGCGCTTCGAGAAGAATGGAGTGCTCTCGGACAATAGCGTTAGTTTCTAACATATGATATAAACATTCGCTCCGCGTCACCTGCCGCGGGCCAATTGGTAATCGAGCAAGAGGCACGGGATGCAGATCACTTTCCAAAAACCGAAGGAGCCGGATTCATGGATCTAAACTTAACCGCCGAGGAGTCGGCGTTTCGCGACGAACTCCGCGCGTGGCTTGCTTCCAACGTTCCGAAGGACTGGGACGAGTGGCGTGAAAAACCCATGGAAGAGTCCTTCCCTTACCTGCGCGCCTGGCAAAAAAGACTCCAGGAAGGCTGCTGGGCCGCAGTTTCCTGGCCCAAGGAATACGGAGGCCGCAGCGCCACACTGATGCAGCAGGCCCTTTTCTGGGAAGAGATGGCTCGCGTCGAAGCGCCGCCCATGGCCAATTCGCTTGGTTTGGGCCTCATCGGCCCAACCATCATTGCCTACGGTACCGAAGCGCAGAAAAAGCGCTACATCCCAAAAATTCTGAGCGCAGAAGAGATCTGGTGCCAGGGCTTCTCCGAGCCTAACGCCGGTTCTGATCTCGCTGGTCTGCAAACCGAAGCGCGCCTCGAGGACGATCATTACATTGTGAATGGCCAAAAAGTCTGGACTAGCTACGGTTGGGTGGGTGACTGGTGCGAACTCGTCGTTCGCACCGACGTCAGTGCAGCGAAACACAAGGGACTTACCGTCCTCCTCGTGGATATGAAATCGCCCGGCGTCGAAGTTCGACCTTTGCGCCAAATGACCGGGGAATCCGAGTTCAACGAGCTGTTCTTCCGGGATGTTCGCGTGCCCGTTGAAAATATCCTTGGAAAAGTAAACGACGGGTGGAACGTGGCGGTGAGCACGCTGATGTACGAGCGCGGCTCTTACGGCGCGCGCCTGCATCTCATCTTCAAGCGTTATTTCACGCGCCTCATCGAGCTCGCGCGCACCATCCAGCGCAACGGCCGCCCCGCCTCCGAAGATCCCGTCATTCGCCAAAAGCTCGCGCAATGTAGCGCGGAAATCGAGATTATGCGCTTCAACCAGATGCGCGCCTTCAGCCGCATTACGGCCACTGGCGTCCCGGGCCCCGAGGGATCGATCCAGAAAATTTTTTGGAGCGAGCTTAACCAGCGCCTGCAGCAAATCGCTCAGGAAATCCTCGGTTCCTACGGTCAGCTCACGGCAGGTGATTCGCACGCCATCGACAAAGGGCAGTGGTCCTACGCCTACCTGCGCACCCGCGGAAACACCATCGAAGCAGGCACCTCCGAGGTGCAACGCAACATCATTGGGCATTTCGTCCTTGGTCTGCCCAGAAGCTACTAAGCCAGAATCCACGAAGCCAGAAACCAGGAAAGGGATGCGCGATGCAATTCGGTTTGAGTGAAAGCCAGGAATTTCTGAAAGACAGCGCCCGCAAATTCTTCGCCGGTGAGTGTCCCAGCGCCGAAATGCGGCGCCTGATGGAAACGGATACCGCCTACGATGCCGCACTTTGGTCGAAGCTCACTCACCAGGGCTACACCGGCATTATTTTCCCCGAAGAGTATGGCGGAGTCGGCCTCGGCAAAGTCGAGCTCATGCTGCTGATGGAAGAAGCGGGCCGCGCGCTTTTGCCTGGCCCGTTTTTCTCGACCGTCGTCCTTGCAGGATCCGTTTTGGACGCCGTTGCTACGCCTGCGCACAAGAAACAATATCTAGGGCCGATATGCCACGGCGAAGTTCGCGCCACGGTCGCCATTCTCGAAGCAAGCGCAAGCTGGAACCCTCGCGACGTCCAATTGACCACGACCAATGGAAAACTGACCGGCGAGAAATTTTTCGTTTCGGATGCTGACATCGCCGATTTCCTCATCGTCGTGGCACGCGACGGAGTTTTCGTTGTCCACTCAAAGGCTCGCGGCCTGAAAATATCTCCCATGGTGGGAATGGATCTTACGCGGAAACTCTACGTCGTTGAATTCAGCGACACTCCGGCGGAAGAAATCGGCTCTAAATCGAATCTGGCGCGGGCATTCGACGTCGCTACCGCGGCGCTCTCTGCGGAACTCGTTGGCGGCATGCAACGCACACTCGATATCGCCGTCGAATACGCCAAGACTCGAAAACAGTTCGGCAAGCCCATCGGAATGTTTCAAGCCGTGCAGCACCAGTGCGCGGACATGTATCTCGAAACCGAGAGCTCCCGCTCCGCCGTGTACTACGCCGGCTGGGCGCTGGAAGAAAATTCGCCCGACGCAGCGACCGCCGTTTCCATCGCTAAAATGTACGCGAGCGATGCCGCGCGCACCGTTGGCAACCGCGGCATCCAGATTCATGGCGGCATGGGTTTCACCTGGGAAAACGATCTTCACCTTTACTACCGCCGCGCGAAGGCCTCAGAAACCGCGTTTGGTGATGCCACTTTTCATCGCGAGCGCATCGCTTCCATGGTGATCAATTCCGCCAGCACCACCGCGAAAAGCGCGTGAAATTGTATTCATTAGACGAGAGAACCCTTGACCGCTAGTGCCTGTCGCAACAAGAGGCGTCATGCCCTTCGTTGAAAATAAAGGGGCCAAGATTTATTGGGATGAACAAGGCTCCGGCGAACCTCTCTTGCTCATCATGGGCCTCAGCTATCCCTCGTACATGTGGCATCGCAGCCGTCCGGATCTCGCGAAACGATTCCGTACCATCGCTCTCGATAATCGCGGCGTGGGCCAAAGCGATGCGCCTCCGGGCGTCTATTCCATGGCGCTGATGGCGGGCGACGCGGCGGCCGTGCTGGATGCCGCTGGCACCGAGAGCGCACACGTGTTCGGCGTCTCCATGGGAGGTATGATTGCCCAGGAATTTGCCCTGCAATATCCGCATCGCGTGCGCTCGCTGATTCTGGGTTGTACTGCCGCCGGTGGTCCACATGCCGTACAGGCCGAACCGGCAGCGCTGCAAGCTCTTCTGCGCCGCGACGTTACTCCCGAAGAATCCAAGGAAACCATCATCCCCTTTATTTATGACGCTGCTACACCGCGCGAGCACATCGACGAAGATATGGCTATCCGCATGAAGTGGTATCCGACCGCGCAAGGGTATATGGGGCAACTTCAGGGCATCTTCGGCTGGGAGGCGTACAGCCGCATCGCGCAAATCACCGTTCCCACACTGGTCATTCACGGCGAAACCGACCGGCTCGTTCCAGTTGCGAACGCCCGCTTGATCGCCGAGAGAATTCCAGGCGCGAAGCTCGTGCTAATCCCTAATGCCAGCCACATTTTCGAGACTGACCAGCCCACTACAGCGCATCGCGCAATCTTGGAATTTCTAGCCGATCAGCAGGCTCGCGCGCAATCGCACAGCTAACGAAGCGCAATGCCTTACCGCACCGAAACATATAAATCCACTACGGAATCCGCCGGATTCTGGGCCCGCTGATCGTAAACTTCGAAGTCTGCCTTGTAGGTTCGGTCCCCACCCAGCGCGCTCTTCGGCGTCGCCCAAACTTTTTGCCACATTTCGATGACGACTTTTTGCACGGGGCCCTTCTCCGAAGTGAACACTGCATATCGTCCCGCAAGCACATTCTTCGCGACCATTCCCGCTGGCACGCTCTCCACTTTCGTCACGCGCGCGCCCAGCAGGTAGGTATACTCCCCATCCTTGTCGCTTGCATATTCCGTGTACAACGCCACAATATTCCCGTCCGCTTTATTCGGAATGGCCGCCAGTACTCCTTCTTTGAATAGCCGTTCCCACTGCTTGCCGATGTGTCGCTCCGGCGTCATTTGCTCCGCGTTGCTGGTCCGCACGGAGATGCCAACCACTGTAAATTCGTCCTGCTGCACAGGCCGCGGGTTCATGTCTGACTCTTTTTGCGCTTCAGAGGGCGCAACTATCGAACACATGACGACTGTCGCAGCAATTACCGTGCACCACGTCGCGCACCAAGGTGTTCTTCGAATCATCAAATCCTCCACTCGCACCGGCGACGTCTCATTTCACAGCTTGCCGCAATCGTTGCAAGTATGACCCTGTCGTGGCTCCGCATTCTATCGTTTCTCGCCGGAAATTCTATGCGTTCCATCGGACACCGCCCGCAAGCGCCCTCCTAACACAGATAGGACTATGATGAAGGTGTGCGGTTCTTAAGAACCGCACGAGGGTACCAACATGCGAGCAATAAATCTCTTCTTCACAAGCTTGCTCCTCATCAGCTCCATCCTCGCGCAAGACAAGCCGGCCGATGCTTCCCACGACATGGAGCACATGCAGCACGGCGGCTTCATGCAAGGTGGCATGCACCACGCAATGGCCAAAGGCGTGAAGCTCGAGCAGAAAATCGACGGCCACACCATCGTCGTGCGCATCGGCCCGATGAACCTGCCCCTAAACACAAGTCACATGAAAATGCCGCAACCTCCCGACCTCGAATGGCAAATTCCCATTGACGGCTGGCTTCTTGCCTACTCTCCAAAGCTCGTCGACGCCAACGGCAACGTCGTGCCTGGCCGCGTGCTTCATCACACCGCTTTCTGGAACGAAAACCGCGCCGATTTTCTCTGCCCCAACAAAGAGGAGCACATTTTCGGCGCCGGCGGCGAACTCACTCATTGGGCCGAAGTCCCCGGCTACGGCTATCGCGTCCAAAGGGGCGACAAAATTCGTATCGAGACCATGGTCCACAATCCCACCGACACTTCCTACGAAAACGTCTATCTCGAAGTTACAATCCCCTATCAACAAGTCTCTGACGGCGCAAAACTAAAAAGCGTATATCCAACCTGGATGGACGTGAAGTCCTGCGGGAATTCTGGATACGATTTGCCCGTGGGCAAAAGCGAACAAACAGGCACCGTCTCCGTGAAATACACCGGGTTTCTGCTTGGGGTTGGCGGCCACATGCACGACTACGCGAAGCAGCTCACGCTCGAAGACGTCACGCGCAAAGAAACCGTCGCGACCCTCGACGCCAAAGTCGACGACCACGGCGAACTTCTTAGCATGCCCACCGTTTTGTTCCTCGATCGTGGCGGCTACAAATTCGACGCAGGTGATCTCCTGAAAATCTCCGCCACCTACGACAATCCGACCGAAAAACTCCTGCGTGACGGCGCCATGGGCATCGTCGTCGGCTATTTCGTCCCTGCCAACGACTCCGCTATGGCCGCCCTGCGCCGAAAGCCAACCGCCGCCCATCACATGGCAGGTATGTCCCACGATCAGTAAACGGGTTCAATAAAGCTCGTTCGCTTATGCGCGAGCTTGCCCTTGTCCATCGCCAGCGAAGTCGAACTTTCTTCGAACGGCGCCTGAGACGTGCTCCTCTCAGCGCAATCTAATCGTGGGAGCTGCGCCTCAATGGCCTCATGACACTCAAGTCCATGTACAATGCCGTCGGTTCGCAACTCCTAACACTGTAGTCCGGGAGCAATCGATGGAAACTGACGAACTGGCCGCTCCGATTCCAGGATCGGAGTCAACCGGCACACAAACGCCGCCCGGCAGCAAATCTCGTTGGCGAAGGCTGCGCGATTGGGGCGCCCGGCAATGGGCAGCGATCCGTCCCGGCCGCGAAGCGCGCCGCGGGGCAGTCTGGGGAACGCTAGCTGCAGCCGCTATTTGCGTAATCATTGGCGGCCTCTACATTCAGACGGGCTTTGGCTACGTTTTCGATTTTGCGTTTTGCATCCTCTTCGCCGCTATCTTAATTCCTCTGGTCGCTCTCCTCGTCATGCTGCTCCTCAGCATTTTCCGAAAATTGCCCCGCTATGCCACAGGAGCCATCGTCGGCTCGTGTACGGTCGTCATGATGTTATGGGGTCCACCGCAATTGGGCATTTTCATGGCGATTCTGATGGGCCTCGCTGCCGGAGTTCTCGGCGCCACAATTGCCACTTTTTTCTGGGGCAATTTCGGCCAGGCTGCGCTGAGCAAGAAGATTGTCGTCGCATCGCTCTTCGTGCTTGCTCTTGCCGGCAACATCTATTTCGTCTGGCTCTTCGCTCACGCGGGGTCAATGGAAAAGCTCATCTCCTGGAAGCCTCCGGCCGATTCCATGCCCGCGAAACTGACGGCGCCGGATCCTTCGTCGACGGGGTTGTTCCGCGTCTTGCAACTTTTCTACGGCGTGGGCAACGACATCCGCCGCTCCGAATACGGCTCGAGCGTAGCCATCAAGACTCGCACAGTGGACTCTTCCGACTTCTTTAAGGATTTCGATGGATGGAAGCGTTGGTCGCGCAAAAAATATTGGGGTTTCGATGTCGACAAACTTCCGCTAAACGCGCGCGTTTGGTATCCGGAAGGGCTCGGCCCTTTTCCGCTCGCTCTCATCGTCCATGGAAATCACAACATGGCGAATTTTTCCGATCCGGGTTACGCCTACTTGGGCGAATTGCTTGCCAGCCGCGGTATTATCCTGGCTTCGATCGACGAGAATTTCCTGAATAGCGGACTATTTCATGACCCAGATAAGCAACAAGCCGTTCGCGGCTGGATGCTCCTCGAACACCTCAAGCTGTGGCGCGAGTGGAACCAGGCAGAAGGCAACCCGTTCCATGGCAAAGTCGATATGTCGCGCATCGCGTTGATGGGCCATTCGCGCGGTGGGGAAGCTGCAGCGACTGCCGCGGCCTTCAATCGCATGAAGTACGCACCAGAAGACGCCAACATCAAATTCGATTACGGCTTTTCGATCAAAGCTGTCGTCGCAATTGCGCCTGCGGACGGCCAATATAAGCCCGCTGGACAACCTCGCTGGATCGAGGACGTTAGTTACTTAACTCTGCAAGGCGCGCACGACATGGACGTTGCCTCGTTCGACGGCAGTCGACAGTGGGATCACGTCCGCTACACGCAGCCCGGCCCCTGGTTCAAGGCCGAGATTTACGCTTACCGCGCGAATCACGGCCAGTTCAACACCGTCTGGGGCAACGACGATGCCGGCAAGCCGCTCGGTTGGCTGCTCAATCTCAAGCCACTGATGCCCGGCGAGGAACAGCGCCGCATCTCGAAAACGTATATCTCCGCATTTCTCGAAGCAACGCTTAAGGACCATCGCGAATATGTGCCGCTGTTTGAAGACTGGCGCGTCGCTCGCGCCTGGTTGCCGGACACACTGTACTTCAACCGGTATCAGGACGCCTCTTACGTTTCTCTCGCAGCGTTCGACGAGGACGCCGATCTCACTACAACCACGGCACCCGGTGGCCACATCGAAGGCGAAAACCTGTCCGTCTGGAACGAGGGCAAAATTCCGTTTCGCGACGGCGATCGAGGCTACAACGGCGTGTTTCTCGGTTGGAACCGCGCCAAAGACGCACCTGCTGCGACCTATACAGTCACATTGCCCGCAGGCGCCGCCGCGAATTGGCATCTCGGTCCAGAATCGACCCTCGAACTTTCAGTAGCTCCCATGGACGAAGACGTATCGCTGCCAGGAAGGAAAAAGGACGACGATAAAGATAAGAAAAAAGCCGAGGAAAGGAAAAAGGAAGAGGACAAATCCAAAAAGAAAGAGCGCGAATCGCCTGATTTCACGATCGAGCTTGTAACCACAGACAACGTGACGGCCAGTGCTCCCGTGAGCCGGTTCATCTCCATCCCGCCTCCTTTCAAGGAGAAATTTACAAAACTCACGGTGCTTGACGACGCAGGATACAACCAAGATTGGGAAGCGGTCTTCCAGTCCGTGCGCGTTCCGCTTTCCGATTTTCAGTCTACGGACAGCTCCAAACGATTCGACCCCGCCAAACTCATCAAAGTGCGGCTGAAGTTCGATCGCACTCCGATGTATAAAATCTGTATCAGTGCAATTGGTTTCGGCAAGCAATGATGTAAGCTGTGGCCTCTCTGGAGGCTGCTCATGCATCCTTTGCGCGCGCGTGTCGTTTGGATTTTGTCGTTTGTCATTTTCGTGTTCCTCGCAGCAGGCGCTGACGCGCATGTCACGCGGGTCGAGATTATTTCTCGCACCGACATTCAGGATGGACGCGCCTTCGGATTGGCCGGGGCTTATGAGAAAATCGTCGGCCGCGTCTATTTCGCGGTGAATCCGGATAACCTTCACAACCAGCTCATCGTCGATCTCCACAAAGCGCCACGAAACGCTCAGGGCGAAGTTGAGTTTTCCGCCGACCTCTATCTCCTGAAACCCAAGGACATGAACAAAGGAAACAACGCCGTTCTGTTCGAAGTATCGAACCGTGGTGGAAAAGGAATTCTGCGCCTCGTGAACGGCGTGACTTCCTCAGATCCAAAGGCGGAATTCGGCGACGGATTTCTAATGCACGAAGGTTACACCGTTGCCTGGGTCGGCTGGGAATTTGACGTCGCCGATCACGGCGAAAATCTCAAGCTCTACGCTCCCGTTGCTCATGATTCTGGAGGAAAAGAAATTCGCGGCCTGGTGCGTTCGGATTTCACGCCCGGTCAAAAAGTGGAAGATATGCCGCTTGGCCATTTCCTCCTCGGGCCAACGGGTGGTAAAAGCTATTCGGTCGACGATCCCGCAAGCGTGAAAAATGTTTTGACGGCGCGCGACACGCCCAACCGGCCGCGGCAAACGATTCCTCGCAGCCAGTGGAGTTTTGCCCACGCCGTGGACGGCAAACTTGCCGCCGATCCTCACTTTATTCACTTGGATGGAGGATTCCAGGCCGGGAAAATTTATGAAGTCGTTTACGAAGCAAAAGATCCCGTCGTCGCTGGTCTCGGCCTCGCGGCTGTTCGCGATTTTCTTTCGTATCTGAAATACGATCCGCAATCCACCGCACCCGTAAAGCGCGTTTACGCCGTCGGGATTTCGCAGAGCGGGCGCTTTCTCCGTCATTTCCTCTACCAGGACTTCAACGCCGACGAACAAGGGCGCCAAGTTATGGACGGCGTTATCGCTCACGTCGCGGGCGCGGGCAGAGGCAGCTTCAATCATCGTTTTGCGCAGCCTTCGCGCGACGCTCAGCCACTCTCTAGCATCTTTTTTCCCACGGATCTCTTCCCCTTTACCGATCTCCCGGAAACCGATCCTGAAAGCGGCGCAACCTCTGGCTTCCTCGACGCTCCCACCAAATCTAAAACCGCCCCAAAGATATTTCTCAACAATACTTCTTACGAATATTGGGGACGCGCCGCCTCCTTGATTCACATTTCCCCGGACGGCTTGAGTGACGCGAAGATCGGCGAAAATGTTCGCGTCTACTTGCTCGCAGGCTTGCAACATTTTTCTGCACCATTTCCTCCGCAGAAATCCATGCCCGGCTCGCCGGACTCCAATGCGCAGCAGCGCTACAACCCCAATCCCATTCAGTGGTACTGGCGCGCGCTGATTACGGACATGGACCAGTGGGTGAAAGACGGCACGCCGCCGCCTGTGAGCACGTATCCGAAAATTGCGGACGCCAAGCTTGTGCCACTGAGCAAGTGGATTTTTCCAAGGATACCCGGCGTCAACACGCCGCATGAAATGAACCTGGCGTACCATCTGGACTTTGGGCCGCAATGGAAAGAAGGCATCGTAAGTCTGGAGCCTCCCAAGGTTGGCAAGCCATTCCCTGGTCTGGTTCCGCAATCGGACGCCGATGGCAACGATCTGGGCGGCGTGAGCTTGCCGGAATTGCAAGTTCCATTGGCCACGTACACGGGCTGGAATCTGCGCGATCCGAGTATCGGCGCCGGCGACTTGCGGCTGAGCTTCTATGGCTCCTTCATTCCCTTCGCAAGAACCGCCGCGGAACGCGAGAAATCCGGCGATCCGCGGCTCTCGATTGCCGAGCGATATGCTTCGCGCGAACAATACTTGGGCAAATTCGCGGAGGCCGCCATGAAGCTGATTCACGAACGGTTTTTGTTGCGTGAAGATTTGCCCGCAATGCTCGACCGCGGCGAGCGCGAGTGGGACGAAGTTGCAGGACAGAAATAAGCCGGATAGCTGATCAGGCCGGCTGGAAAATAAATTGGAGGAGAGATGAATCGGAATCGCCGGGATATTTTGAAGAGCGGAAGTCTTGCGTTGCTGGGCGGCGGTTTGTTTCGTCGCATGGACAAGATTGATGGAATGCAAACGCAAGGAGCAGGCGGTTCGCTTGCGGAAATTGTGAAGAGCCGCAGCTCTGGTACCAGCGAGAAGTTGCTGCTTGGCCCGACTCCTGGCGAAGAAGGGCCGCCGGAACCGGCGAAAGCTGACCGGCTGCCGCTGGACTGGAACAAGCAAACCGTTGCGCGATTCAAGGAGCAACTGGCGCAAAAAGACATTCATGCATTTGTGGCGCGCGACCAGCTCAACATTATTTATCTGACGGGCTACTGGCATACGCACACGGAGCGACCGCAGTGTGTCTTCATGAATAAGGACGATGCCGATCCCTGGTATTTGTATCCCGCGCTGGACCGTGACCTGGTGAAGGGCTGGTGGTTTGGCGGTGGCTGGGAATATTTCGACACGAAGCACGCCGAAGGAGGATTTCCGGAGCAAGGGAAAGTCGTGCAAGGCAAGACAGTCGATTTGTTCCAGATGCTTCTCGAAGGAATGAAAGCGAAGGGAATTCAGGGAAATAAAATTGGCATTGATGGCAAGCTCTACGCGGACGAGTTGGCGACGGCCAAGAAAGTTCTGCCTAAGGTGAAATGGGTTGACGTCAGCGACACGCTCCTGACTATGCGCGAAGTAAAAACGCCGGAGGAGCTTGCGCTGACGCGGCGAGCGTACACCTATTTTGACCGCGCACACGCTTATGCGCGGGACTACATTTTGACCTACGGAACGGACGTGACCGATTACGAAGTGGGCATAGCGAGCACATTTTGGATTAACAATGTGTTGCTCGCGGATCTGGATCTTGCGGGTGGCTTGCCGCATCACGGCGTTGCGGCGACCGTCGAGATCGACTGCCGCGTGGGCCGTCTCTGCGCCTATCCGCATCCGAATCAGCCGAGGTTCAACCGCATCCAGAGGAATATGCCGTTGCAGGTCGATGGCGACGCCTACATCGGCGGGCACGGCGGAGAAAACTACCGCATGTACATTCTCGCAGACAATGCGGGCCAATTCGATGCGCACATGCGAAAACTCTGGGAAGTCAGCCAGCACACATGCGACATGCAGGTGGAATTGCAGAAGGAAGGCGCAACGTGCTCGAGCGTCGCGTTCGAGATTCACAAATACCAGGTGGCGCAGGGGATGCAGGACTATATTTACCACCGGCCCGCCCACGGCGAAGGCTCGGAGGGACACCAGCCGCCGTATCTTTCGCTTGGCGACTACACAGTTCTGAAGAAGAACATATGTTTTTCCGAAGAGCCGGGGCTCTACGATCCAAAAGCAGGAGTCGGATTCAACTGGAGCGATCACGTGGTCACCGGCGTAAAGTCTGGCTACCGCATGAGCCGCGTGCCGTACTCGAAGGAGTGGAGCTGGGTGAAAATTTGAAGTAGTGAGGTAGCGAGGCAAAGAAGTTACGACGGGACAGAGAGAGTTAGTTTGGGGCGTAGTCCTTGCTTGCGGGCGTCGGTGAAATATTTTCCGGCGTTAACGCTGTAATTCCGTTTGGGCTCCATCACAGTCCTATCTGAGCGCGCGGTTCCGCTAGGAGTCTCGGCCATCCCTGGCATCACTCGATAAAATCGAAGCGGGCAATCTCACGCTGCTGCGTATTCGCAGTGGACGGTGCTGACGCGCGCGATAAGAGATAGACTCGGTGGGTTACGGGTGGGATGTGTTGAGAGGGAATGTGGTTGAGCCAAAGACAGAGTACGAGAAGCGGTTGGAAAGATACCTGAAGGTCATTGCTGAGAAGGATCGTGTCCACTTGCTGGTGGGTTACGCGAAGTTGGCGGTGACAGCCATGGGATTGTTGCTGCTTTGGAGTGTTTTTGCGAAGCATCTGCTGACTGCCTATTGGCTGATCGCGCCCATCGTTGCTTATGGGCTGTTGACGATTTTGCATGGGCGCGTTCTGCGCGCGAAAAACCGGGCTAACACAGCGGCGGAGTTTTATCGCAAGGGGATTGCGCGCATCGAGGACCGTTGGGCCGGGAGCGGACAAACGGGAGAACGCTTTCGCGATGCGAATCATGTGTACGCAGAAGATTTGGATCTTTTTGGGCACGGATGCCTCTTCGAATTTCTTTCGACGGCGCGATTGCCGATGGGAGAAAGCCGGCTTGCGAGTTGGCTGCGCGAAGGTTCGGAGAGGGGCGCGATTCTGGAGCGGCAGAAACTGATTGAGGAACTGCGCGAGAAGCTGGATTTGCGCGAGGACTTGGCGGTGACCGGTGAGGATCTAAGGGCGCGGTTGAATCCGGAATCGATGATGGAGTGGGCGGAAGGGACATCGATTCTGCCTCGCGGACCCTGGCGCGTGGTAATGGCTTTGCTTGCGGTGGGAGCGGCTGCGGGGATTATCTATTGGTTTGAGACTGGGACGCTTTGGCCGCTTTTGAGTGTGATGGCCGTTGAGGCCGTGGTCCTCGCGTGGCTGCGGCGCAGAGCGCACGCCGTGATTGAGGGAGTGAATTGCAACGCGGAAGGGTTACTGCTTTTTTCCGAGACCCTGGAACGGCTGGAGCGAGAGCCGTTTGTGTCGCCGCGCTTGCAAGGGTTTGCGGTGGAACTGAAGCGGGGGAATGAGCCTGCTTCGCTGGCGATTCGAAAATTTTCGCGCATTGTTAATTGGATTGACGCCAGCGACAGCGCGATTGCGAAAATGTCCGAGCTGCCGTTTCTCTATAGCGTGCAGGTCGGGATGGCGGCGGAGTCGTGGCGGAGGTGCTGGGGCGCGAAGATCCGGCGATGGGCGGAGTTGACGGGGGAAATGGAGGCGCTACTTTCGCTCGCTGGGTATTCCTACGAACATCCTGCTGATCCGTTTCCTGAATTTATTGACACGGAAGCGGGGCTAGGATTTTTTGACGGCGAGGAGTTGGGGCATCCGCTGATCGCAGCCGAGAAGTGTGTGCGAAACAGCGTGCGTCTGGACGCGCAGACGCGCGTGGTGCTGGTGAGTGGGTCGAACATGTCCGGGAAGAGCACATTTTTGCGCGTGGTTGGAATAAACACGGTGCTGGCAATGGCCGGGGCGCCGATTCGTGGCGCGCGGCTGCGGTTAACGCCGCTGAAGATTGGCACGCGGATTCGCAGCATGGATTCGTTGCAAGAGGGTCGATCGAGCTTTTATACGGAGATTTTGCATATACGGAAAGTGTTTGACGCAGCGAATGGAGCTGCGCCAATGGTGTTTTTGTTCGATGAGTTGCTGGAAGGTACGAATTCAAAGGATCGCAGGATTGGAGCGGAGGGATTGATCCGGGGGCTGCTGAAGCGGCGGGCGATTGGGATTGTGACAACGCATGATTTGGCTTTGACGGAAATCGCGGCTGCGGTTGGGAATGTTTTGCGGAACATGCATTTCGAGGATCAGGTGGTGGACGGGAAGATGCAGTTTGATTACAAGTTGCGCGAGGGAGTGGTGGAGAAAAGCAACGCGCTGGAATTGATGCGGTTGATTGGGTTGGAGACATAGGCCACCCTGGCACTCATTCGACGTGTGGACCAAGGAATTACAAGCAGATCCCTTCCGACAAGGTCGGAACGTTCGTTCGGTCGCTCGGCTCCCTTCGCCTGCGCTGGTGCAAGTGGGATGAGGCCTAAGAAAATGATCTTGTTAAGCGGCAGCGATGCGGCGGATTAGATCTTCCTGTTCGGCTTTGCTTTCGGCGCCGATGGTGAAGGCGTCGAAGAGATTCAGACCCAGCGCGAAATTCAGCGCTTCATCCTGACGGTCGCGCAGAGCTCCCTGGCCGAGTATTTTCATGCCGATGATGCCCTTCCCCTTGGCGCGCATTTCCTTGATGACGCTGACGATGGTGTCCGGATCGGAATCCATAAGCGCGCCGATGGGATTAATGCGCACCAGATGGACTTCGACCCAAGGAGAATTGGTAGCGGTACGGAGAGCTTCGATGGAATGGCACGAACAGCCGTGGGCGCGGATGATGCCCTTTTCCTTGGCTTCGGCGAGGACGTCCATGACGCCTTTGTAGCGTTCGGTCCAGTCGGGCTCGGTGAGGCAGTGCATGAGACAGATGTCAATGTGATCGGTGCCGAGTTCGCGGCGGAAGCGATCGAGATCGGCACGGGCAGAGGCTGCGTCGCGGGCCCAGGTCTTGGTGAGGACCGTGACTTTATCCCGCGGAACATGCTTGAGGGCTTCGGCGACGTGCGGATGGCTGCCGTAGCTGTCGGCGGAATCGAAGAAGCGGAGGCCGTGCTCGTAGCCATTCAAAAGAAGACCCGAGAGACCCTGGACGCCGAGGGCAGTCTGATGAGAATGATGGCCGGAACCGACGGTGCCGGTGCCCATGGCGAGGCGACTGGTTTGGATGCCGGTCTTGCCCAGAGTGATGGTGTCAGACGCGCTGAATTTGCGCGGGAGGGGCTTGAGGGTTAAAGCGCTGGTGCGCTGCGGGAATACAGAGGAATGGAGCCAAGCTGCTCCCGCGGTGCAGGCAGAGCGAAGGAGAAATTCGCGGCGTTTCAAGGGGCCTCCTCAGAAACGTCCTTCCGGCGATGTTACACCTAATATGGACGGATGGATGCGGGCGTCGGTTATCAAAAATTGAGACGATGTTATTTGAAAGGCGAGTCGCTTAGTTAAGGGGCGAGTCGGAGGACTTGATTTCGCCAGGTGACGGCAGCCGCGCTTCCAGCGACAGATTCGAGCGAATGAGCGATTCGACTTGATTCCAGACTGCGGGATCGCACTCGATTTGAATGTGAGACTTCATGAAAACGCGGTCCCACCAGGGATATTGGCCGCAGCTGAGTGGTTTTGTTTTGTAGTCGGAACGAAAATTTCCAAGGATGCGCGTGCGCGCAGGATCGGCCGCGCGAATTTGAGCTTGGCCATGGAGCATGCCATCGAGCTGATAGAAATTAACAGCCTGGCCGACATTTGCGGGAATTACGGCGTCATTCTCGCCCCTCTTCGAGACGCTATCGACCTGGATAGTTAGAACCACCGAGATGCCGTCTTTTTCCAACTGGCGCGCGAGTTCGACCGTTTCTGACGCGCCCCAGCTGTGGCCAAAAATTATGATGCGCGCGTTATGCTTTTCTTCGGGAGAAAGTTTTCCATCGCCGTTGACATCCAGGAGGCGAAGCACCGCCCGATGAGCATCCTTACCGCGGTGATTCTCAAATGTCTGGACAAAAACGCTCGAAGCAAATTCTTCGCGTAACCGCTCGACCAGCTGAACTTCGGTGTGCACGCGATCATCGTGGCGAACGTAGCCACCTACAAAACCGATGACAATGACGGGTGAAGAGGTAGTGGCAGTTGCAGGTATAGCCGGAGACTTTGAACTAGCCTCACCAGAGACGAGGACCAAAGAAAAAATCAAGAACAAGACCCGGAACGACGGAAGCATGCGCTGCACCGCGACAGGGAACCTACATGAATACAGATGAGATAGACAAGACTAAAGTTGCGCAAAATGGAAAGGAAGAAAATGGTACGGAGAGATGGAAAAAGCTGGGAGGAATGCCTTAGTACTCACAGGACCCGCCCTAGGACCGGGGTTATTCAATCTGACTGAAGGAGATGGCGGTGGCGCGCGCGCTACTGGAAGGCAGATTATTGTTGGCCGCCGTGGAGCTTGCGCTATTGACCCGGGCCGCCTCCAAGAGGGCCCAATCGCTCTTGAATTCCGGCATGATTTCACGGCTATGTTTGGGGCTCTTTAGATAATGGTCGGCACGTGCAAGAGTCAGCGCATAGGCCCACTGGGAATCGCTGCCAGAAGCAAAAATGTTGTTTGCGCTTAGGCCGATCCTCGAGGGCTTACCGCCTTGCGAGAGATCCAACCAAAGGCTCCCATTGGCGTCTACAGAGAGCGTGCCGGTCCGATCCAGGTATTTGTATAGACGGCCGAGAAACTCGTAGTTCGGAATGATTTCGCGGCTGATGGCATCGTTTGTGAGCGAGCCAAAAGCCTCGCGGTATTGTTTCCATTCCTTCGCGGTACCCACGAGTTGCGCGCTTTCCTGATTAACTACGGCTTCAAGTTGCTCTTCGCGTGGCACGTCGTTCTCTGCCTTCGCTTCGCGGATTTCCAGCGTTATGTCCGCCGCTTCTGCGGTGGGATGCTGCTCCAATTCATGCTCGGGATTGAAGCGCCCCGTAAGCAGATAGGAAGCGGCCATAAAGGGCAGTTCGTGGTCGGCAAAAAGAATCATGGGCACGAGAAGTTTTTTGGAGTGGTACAACTGCTCGGTTCCGTTGCGGCACTCGGTGCTGCGCTTGATGGTGCCGGGCATTTGCGCGAAATGCAACACTCGAAGATGCGCTTCCGGATGGCGTTCGGCAAAGTGGGTAAAGGAACGGGCAATAGCTTTCGGAGTGATCAAGCCGAAGTCGTTCAAATAGTCGGCCCTGGCGGCGTGGGGATAGTAGGTGTTTATGACGCGGCGGGAGAATGTAGCGCAATTCTTCGTAACGCCGTTAAAGTGGTTCTGATTGGGAAGAGAATTGAATTCCGCTATGAGCGCTCGGTCCTGCTCAACAGAGGTCGCCACAACAAAAATATAGATGCTGCGCTCAAGCGTGGCGCCGACCATCTCGCGCCATTCAGACCTGTTGCTCGTGCGGCAAGTGGGACTGTCACAGTGACCGGCAAGAAAGTTTGTGCGGTATCTTTCCTCGAGAGCATGCTTGATTTTATGCGAGCCGAAAAGCGGGCGGTTCTGCGGATCTTCGACGCCATATAAATAAACGGACAGGGGAACGATATTCCACTCGAAGGGCTGATCTTCGCCCAGAGTCGTGTAGTTGCTCATGACCGAGCCTTGCTCGTCAGGACGGCACAGACGGAGCTTGACGGGCGATTCTGCACAGATCCGCGAGAAATAGACGGCGCTATGGCCGGACCCCGTAATTCTGGCGAGGCTGGTATCCAGGGACTCGTTTAGAAGGACGCCAACATCCGCATAGGCGGGAGAGGCGACCAAGCACCCGAGAAAAAGTACTAGAACCATCTCCAGCCGGACAAAAATCCCCACCCGGGCAGACAACGGTCTGGCCGATGCGCTGGAAGAGCGGATTGTGGTCAGCTTGGGCACCGCGATCGGTCTCCTTTTGGCCGAAGGCTTAAGCTACAAGTCTAGCCTACCGGAAGGAATCGGTGGATTGGTGTAGGGGCTGGGCTAATAGTGTTTTAGGCAAATAAAAGCCCGCACTAAAGGACAGGTGTCGTTTCCATAAATCATTGAAACGGAACGATCTATCATCAAATAGGAGGCCCAGGGGACGGTGCAGGGTTGTTCCCATGCTTGCTGGCGCTGGCCCCCCACGGAGAACAACCGCTGGATAGTGTAGGATGAAAAGCCTCGTCAGCACCCTCAGGTACTAACCCAAATTGGGAGGAAATGTTTTGGCCCGGGATGGCCCCGCGGGAAGCACTCTGGCGGACTTGGGTGGGGGATGAGAGGCTCGCAAAAGAGGTCCTCCTCGCAAGCCAAGACCGCTAGAAGCCCGACATTCCTGCTTTACGCCAACCTGGGCACGGTCGTTTTGCGGCGGACAAAAGGCATGCTTTGCTGAAGATAGGTCGTCTGTTAGAATGAAAGGCTCAGTATTGTAACTTCTAGAGCAAATTTCTGGCTGCTACAGACAGCCTAAGTAGGAAAAACAATGGCACTGAAGTGTGAACTTTGCGGCAAAGGGCCGCACTTTGGCAACGTGATCAGTCACGCGAATAACACAAGGCGTAGACGGTGGAATCCGAACCTGAAGCGCGTCCATGCGTTGGTGGGCGGCGCGAGAAAGCATGTTCGAGTTTGCACGGCTTGCATCCGCGCGGGCCGCGTCAAGAAAGCGGCCTGAACATCACACCTTGAACCCCTCGCAAGCCAAAATTAGCGTGGCGGTGCGCTCGCACATCCCCAAGAAAGGGATGGCGCGCGCGGCGATGTTTTTGCCCGTCGCGGCTATCGCGCTTGCCATGGGCACGGGCTGCAAACAGAAGTCGCAGCCATCGCCGGACGTGTGGGCCGTGGTGAACGGGCAAGAGATTAAACGCGATGACGTGGATAAATACTACCGGACGCGGGTGAATCCGGAGGGGCAGGAGCCGTCGCAGGAGGAATCGCTGTCGCTCAAGCTGAATGTTCTGGATGAGCTGATCAACAACGAGATTCTTCTGGAGCGGGCAAAGAAGCTGAACCTGGAAGCAAGTGATGGTGAAGTGGAAGACAAATTCACCGAGATGAAGAGCCCCTATACCGAAGACGAGTTCCAGAGACAGCTGAAGGATCGCGGGGTCTCGGTGGATGATTTGAAGCGCGACCTGCGGAGACAGCTCTCCATCACGAAGCTGCTGAACCGCGAAGTGGTCGCGAAAATATCGATCACCGACCA
>Ga0209446_1000016_pt1 | contig 54173 bp, 39 predicted proteins | sample BogFormECP04_OM2_FD_188242 | JGI IMG/M metagenome (GOLD analysis project Ga0209446, IMG submission 188242) | Bog forest soil microbial communities from Calvert Island, British Columbia, Canada - ECP04_OM2 (SPAdes) (version 2) | ecosystem: Environmental > Aquatic > Freshwater > Wetlands > Bog ... | reverse complement strand
CCGAGTCTCGCTCAGCGCTTGCGCGACCTTGGGGACTACAATGTTCAGATTCAGGCTACCCTCAATATCATTGTGTTCAAGACGAGCACCGCTACGAATTTTCCGCTCTCCAACTGGATCCAGGATGCCAACACTATTCTGGGCCAGCACGGTATGAAGCTCGACGTCGTTCAGGGCGCGAACGGCCCTGATGTTCTCAATTATAACGGCGGCGACGTCGGTGACCGGATTCAGGTGGAGGAAATTCGCAATGCTGCTGGTGCGCTGTTTAATGCCTCCGGCACACCGCTTCGTTGCCCCGTAGTTGTCTGCACCTTTCGCGCGTCGTTCGCTCGCGAAGCCGTGGGCTTTACCCTCGTCGACAATTCCCAACCCGATCGCAAAGTCACCTTGCCTGGTGGCGGCTCCTTTCTTCCGTTTTGCCTTTTGGACGCGGCTACTGCGTTTCCGACTACGCTATTGCACGAGCTCGGTCATGCTGCTGGCTTGGAACACCCAAATGCAGGCAACGAAACACAAGACGTCATGTTTCCTGTCGGCACCACTAATGCCAACCGCAACAAGCTAAACGGTGTGGAAGTCCGCGGCTTGGCCGGCGCGTATTTTTCGGTCCCGCGCGTCGCTCCACCCTATAAAATCCCACAGTGAGAGAGGATCGCCAGATGCACTCCAAAATGATCCGAGCCAGGAGGAACCCCGTACGTTAGCGGGAACGCGCCATGCCAACCCCTGAATTCAAGAATGTTTTCTTCTCCATTGACACGCCTCTCGATACCGACAAGAAGAAATTCTTTCTGCGCTCCTTCTCAGGCACCGAGGAGATCTCTCGCCCTTTCGAGTATCAACTCGATCTGCTTTCACCGGACGATTCCATCAATTTCGACGGCATCATGGGAAAGAATGTCACCGTCAGCATTAACGGCGAAGATGGTTCTCCAGCGCGATTCTTCAACGGGTTTATCAGCCGCTTCACGCAATTGGCCAGCGATAAACAGGGTACTCATTACATCGCACAGATGGTTCCGTGGCTTTGGTTCCTCACTCGAACAGCCGACTGCCTCATTTTTCAGGACAAGAATGTTCCGGATATTGTCAAAGATGTCCTCACACGCCATGGGTTCGACGCCTTTCTGGACATCAAGCTCGACGCCTCGAAGTTTCGCAAGTGGGAATACAGCGTGCAATACCGCGAAACCGCCGCCCAGTTCATCATGCGGCTCATGGAGCAAGAGGGCATATTCTTTTTCTTTACCCACGCCAAAGGCATCCACAAGATGGTCATGGCCGATACTCCTTCTGAGCATAAGCCCTGTCCGGTTAAATCCAAATATCGATTCGCGCCAATCATCGACACCAGCAGCCTCGCCAAGGAAGACACTATTTACTCCTGGCAATTTGCCCAGGAAATACGCACAGGCAAGTACACTCTGAACGACTTCAGCTTCGAGTCTCCTTCGACAAGCTTGTTGGTGCCTGTTCCCAGCAAGATCGACCAGGGCGGAAACTCCAAGCTCGAGACTTATGACTACCCCGGAGAATATGACTCGCGTGAGGAGGGAGAGTTCTACGCAAATCGCCGTATCGAAGAAGAAGAAGTTCCCCATGCCGTGGTTGATGGGGTCGGCCGCGCCCGGACCTTCACGGCCGGCTTTCGTTTTGATGTCACGAACAGTGATCGTAAGGACCAGGATGGTACCTACGTGCTCACTTCCGTTACTCACTCCGCTTTCGAAGGCGCCGGAATCTCTGATCCCAGTGGGTCTGGTTCCACCTATTCCAATTCCTTCACTTGCATACCCGTCGCCGTCCAATTCAGGCCGTTGCGCTCCACGCGTCGCCCCCTGATGCAGGGCTCTCAAACTGCCATTGTCGTTGGTCCAAAAGACGAAGAAATCTTTACCGACAAGTTTGGCCGCGTCAAAGTTCAGTTTCACTGGGATCGCGAAGGGAAGCACGACGAAAATACCACCTGCTTTATCCGCGTCTCGCAGCCTTGGGCTGGCACAAACTGGGGCGCCATCTTCCTTCCCCGTATCGGCCAGGAAGTAATTGTCGACTTCCTTGAGGGCGACCCGGACCAGCCCATCATCACCGGCCGCGTATACAACGCCGACAACATGCCCCCTTGCAAGCTACCCGATCATCGAACGCGGAGCGGCATCATCACTCGCAGCACTCCCAAGGGTTCTTCGTCGACTTTCAACTCCATTATTTTCGAGGACAAAAAAGGCAGCGAGCTCCTCAGAGTTCACGCCGAACTCAACAAGACGGAGAGCGTCGAGGCGGATTCCCGTGAGTACGTCGGCCATGATCGGCTTAGAAAGATTGGCAATGATCGCAAAACCCATATCAAGCAGCACGACAATCTGCATGTTGAAGGCAACTCGCGCCTGCTCATCGATGGGGATTGTTCGATCCACATCAAAGGAGGCTGCTCCGAGCAAATAGAGGGGCAATATAGTCTGGAAGCGACCGACGGTCTGGCGCTGCACGCCGCCAAAATCTCCATTAACGTGGACGAATTCATTTCCATCAATGGTCCTGGCGGCTTCGTCAAGATCGACGCTTCCGGAGTCACCATCATGGGTACCATGGTCATGATCAATAGCGGCGGCGCTCCTTCTGTTGCGATGCCCACTCCTCCCAAGGATCCCGACGAGCCAGACGAGCAGCATGGCGGAACTAAGAATTCATGACATTGATTCCATCAAAGGATGAATGATCGATGCCTCCTGCCGCCCGCATGACCGACATGCACGTATGTCCCCAAGTGACGGTCCTCGTGCCTCACGTGGGCGGCCCCATTCTTCCGCCGTGCTGCCCTACGGTTCTGATTGGTTTTCTGCCCGCCGCCCGGGTCACGGACATGGCCCTTTGCGTTGGCCCGCCCGATTCCATCATGATGGGCTCCGCCACCGTTATGATTGGAAATCTTATGGCCGCTCGCATAGGTGACCCTACCGTTCATGGCGGGAATATTATTCTCGGCTGCTTCACCGTGATGATCGGCGATATGGGCACTTCCGTACCCGCGACTTTGGCTGGGGAAGTGAATCCTCTTGGCAGCACAATTAATTGTGGCAACATCATTGATGCGGTCATCGACAGGCTCACCGGAAAGGACCCCGATGCCGTTGCGCCAGACAAGCAGGATGGCACATTCGAGGACATCGAAAAGCGCCATGGCACGACCATCGCTTGGGGGCACAGCTTCAAGGACGCCTTCGACGCCGTCCGAGCCGGAGGTGATGGTACCATCGCCATCATCGGCATCCAGTATGGCGACCCGAACTTCTCCCATGTCGTTGTCATGTCTAACGACCATGGAAACGTTGGCATTGTCGAAGCTCAGGATTGGGGCAAGGGCAATCCGCAGGAAGTCATTCGAGATCCGGACCGCGCCAACCAGCGTTATAACTCGGATGGTAAGACCGATGTTGGCATCGGAGTTCTTCCTAAGAAGCCCTAGCTGTCCGTCGTGTGCTGTTGCTTCACGCGTTGGTGGAATGCTTTTACCGCCCCGCTATGACTCGTGCCGCAGATCATGCGGCTGGGGGCTTACGTTTTTTTTCTTTTTTGTTTTTGCGGTTTCGGGAGTGCCGCGCATCATGGCAAATCAGGAGCAGTCTCAGGGTATTACCAAGGCTCGTGCGCTGGAGATCGCGCGTAAAGCGGTCGACGATCTCAAGGCCTCGCAACCTCTCGTCCTCTTGCAGGATAAGACCCTCGAAAAGGACTTCGGTTGGGTCTTTTTTTACACTACCAAGAAGTTTCAAGAGACCGGCGACAAGAAATTTCTGATGCCCGGCAATGGTCCTCTCGTAGTTGATCGTCTGGGCGGCGCTACCCATTTCTTGACCAGTTCCATGCCGCCGGCTCGCGCCGTCGAGGAGTACGAGAAAACCTGGCGAGAAAACCAAAAAAAACTATGACCGGCATTCCCGCGATCCGCGCTCTTTTTTGCTCAAGCGGCGTTCTTCCGCATCACCTACTGCGGCCGGTTGCCATGGCGCCTTCCTCTATTGGTAGAATTCCATCACTCTGGTTACTGCGGGAGTTCGGACTTGGGTGTCATTCTTGAAATTGAAGCCGGACCTTTTGCACGACAGAAAATCCCTGTCAGCTTTGGGCAATCCCTCCTCATCGGGCGGGCGGCGGAGCGCGCGGAATTTGCCGTTCCGCACGACAATGAGATGTCCGGAGTGCACTTCGCCGTGGACTGCGGTCCAAACGGCTGCCACGTCATCGACCAAAAAAGCACTAACGGCACCTATTTGAACGGCGCAAGAATTCGCGACGCGATGCTCCTCGCCAACGGCGACGAAATCAAATCGGGCCAAACGATCTTCGTCGTCCACGTCGTTCCCGACCACCCGCTCCCGGCGATCTCGTCTAGTCCACAAGCGATCGTGCAACCGCCGGCCGTTGCGCCGGGGGAAATGCACAGAGCGGCTACCCCTCCAGTTCGCACGCCCGCTCTCCCTCCGGTGGCCCCGGATTCTCCGCAGGGTCCCTCGCTGCCGTCTGAGCGCGCTCACAAGGTCCCCGCCATGTCTGCGCCATCCCCTGCCTTTCAAGATCGGCCCGGCCAACATCCAGCAGGCGCCGCAATTCCAAGACCGCCGGTACTTGTGATTGGGAGCTGGGCTTTCCACAATATTCCCAACGGATGGCAAATCCAGGAGGGGCTTGGCATTCAACAAGTCGTCAAGGACGCTTTTCCGTCTAGCATTGGCGCAATGGAAGAACCGCTCGGCCCCGGTCTCACTCTCCAGCACTACGTCGACGCACACATCAAGATGTTGCGCGAATATCTGCCTAAGCCAAAAATCGACGTCGCCGTCCCGACCGCCATCCGCGGTTCGCTGGAAACTGTCGCGCTTGAAATCCAGTACAGCCCCAAAGAAGGGCCTTCAATTTTCTTCCGCCGCGACTATGTTCGATGCGGCTCGATCCTCGGTGTCCTCACCTTCACCACCCTCGAAAAGGAGCTGCCCTCCATCCGTCCCGTCTACGATTCCGTCCTTTCCGCTATCTCTTTTTCCGGTAAGAATTAAGGCAACGATCATCTCTCTTGCGGTCGTTCCCATCTGTAGGCCGTTTCGCGTGGACTTGCATTCGTCTATGATGGACGGGCGGCGGCAAGCGCCTCATCGAGGGGCAGGCCAGGAACTTTCGCTGGATAACTGTGTCTTGGTCAGCCGCAGCTTCGAGAAATTGCGCCTCGCGCTGGCCAGTAAAATATTTCGGCTCGCAAAGGATCTAGACAAACTGGAAATAACCCGCCGATGGGAATCATTCTCGAAGTCAAATCCGGTCCGTTTGCCGGTCAAAAAGTCTCGCTCCTCACGGGCCATACGCTGCTTGTCGGGCGAGCGGCGGGGCGCGCGCAGTTTGCCTTTCCGGACGACACGTTCATGTCCGGCGTGCATTTTGTCGTCGAGTGTGCGCCGCAGGGCTGCCGCGTCCAGGATCGCAAGAGCAGCAACGGCACTTTCCTCAATGGCGCGCGGGTCCATGAAGCGATGCTCGCCAACGGCGATGAAATCAAGGGTGGCCAAACGATTTTCGCGGTGAAAATCGTAGCCGACGCCAAACTCGACTCCTTGATGCCTCCTCAAGAAGTTGTGCCGCCTGCTGCTCCCGAGCAGCCGCCTCCTGCGCCGAAAGAGCAGGCTAAGCCTTCAACACCCGCGGGGTCGCCACCCGCTCAAATATTGCCGCCGATTTCCGAGCCTCCCGCCAAGAATGTGCCGCAGCCCATGGAGGCTCCGCCGAGATTTCCCGCCGTTCCAGGCCAGCTCGGCGCTGATGCGAAGCCGCCACGTGTCTCTGAGTCGCCACCCGGCGTTGCGTCTCACATTGCCCGGAAGTTTGGGGATGGACCGCTGGAGCGCGGCGACGGCAGTCCACGAGGCGCTGCATTCTCGGTGATGGGCTGGACGTTTCCCGAGGCGCCGGCTGAATGGCAAGTGCAAGAAGGATTTGGACTCCAGCAGTCGGGCCACGAGGAATTTCCGAGCAGCGTGGCGGCTACCGAGGAATTTCTTGGGGGAATCACCTTGCAGCAATTTGTGGAGTCGCAAATCAGCATGCTGCGCGGCTACCTCCGCGATCCCAAAATCGAGCCAATAATGCCGCCGCGGGTCGGTGGCGCCGACGAAAGCATGGCGGTCGATGTTCGCCACTCGACCAAGGACGGCAGGGAACTGGTCTACCGCCGGATCTATGCGCGAAGCGGGTCTTCGGTCGGGGTTTTGACGGTGACGACGCTCGCCGCTGAATTTCCCCAGGTCCTGCAGAGTTTGCAGCCGGTGCTGGATGGGGCGGCGTTCCGGTCGACGGTTAACAATTGACGGGCGAACAGTGAGTAGTGAGCGGGGAGTAGTGAGTAACCCGCCTGTCCAAGATGGCTCGATGTAGATGGCCCCCCCACCCAGGGTGGGGGGCTGGGTGGGGGGCGCACAATGGTTTGGAATGCTGACACGCGGCTGCGGCTGACTCTTCCGCCTGCTCGCACGAAGCGCTAACTACGTCGGCGTAGCGATCCAGAGCGTCTTCCCATTTCCGTTCCTCGCGTATCAGTTCATCGCGTGTCTCGATATGGCGAGGCTTTTCCCATGCCCTATAAAAGCTTGGATTAATCTGCCTTTGTCGTCGTGGACTTCCCCCGCTTTGCGAACGCAGTTATTCCTCGGCGTCTGGATCCATCCCGCTTCTGATGGGCAACCCCCGACGTTGCCGATTGCACCATGTAAGCGGAGCGGGTCATGCCCGCTTCCCTGGCTAAACGGTCGATCATCTCGATCTGATTCTCGCGCGCAGTAACATTGACGCGAACGGTTTTCGCTTTGGGGAAGTCCGCGGTGACGAGAAAGGCCACCGCATTTTGTCGATTAGCGTCTCCATCTAAATCATCGATCTTGGACGGCTTGGGAATCTTCTCCCCGTCTTCGATCATACCTGCGATGTGAAACGCCAATGCTTCCGGAGCCCTGCGGCGAGCCTCGTCGAGCGACTTTCCTGCTGTTACGCAGCCGGGAAAATCAGGGAAGCTAACGCCGAAGTCAGATTTCTTGTCCTTGTGTAGATAGGCGATGTAGTCCATTTTACCTCAACCTGATGTTGGCCTGTTTTTCGATGCTTCTAAGCGTTCCGATAGGGATGTCGCGGAGCGGATGTGGCACAGTGACTCTTCCTTGTTTTGTGCTGTGCTTAAACTGCTTGTGGCTCCCTTCGTGCGCAACTTCATACCAGCCGTCTCCTCGTAAACGCTGGATGACCTCACGGCTGCTCATGGCACATTATACACACTTTTAACACACTAGTCAATTTCGCGTCATTTCGCGGCGCGCGTGGCCCCCTTTAAGTCCGCATGTAGACTTTAGGTGGTCCATCATTGGCGGCCGGGTGCGCCAGCCTTGCAACGGAGAGTAGGATTATTATTTATCCGGCGGTTTGGAAGAACGATTTGGGGGCGGCGTCTTCGAGCTGTTGCAGCATGCCATGCTGATCCCAATTTTGCCAGGCTTCTACGAGGCGGCCGTCTTCGAAGCGGAGGATGCTGATGCCGGAGACTTGCAGAGGCTTGCCTGTTCTGGAATGTTTTGTGGTAGATGACCAGCGCGTGCAGACCATGTCGCCTTCGGAGATGGTTTCGAGTGGGGTCACACGAACGTCCGATAATTGCGCGCGAAGAGCATCGTAGAAACGCTTGAACTCCACTGGGCCACGATATTTAGCGCTGCCATCATAAAGGACAGCTTCTTCGGGGAACATTTCGTCGATGGCTTCGCGTCTCGAATTATTCCACACTTCTTCGAACCATCTCGCTGCAAATGTCCTTTGAGCTTCTTTCTGGTCGGCCATCGGAAAGTCCCCCTTCGACTGGGCATTATAGTCCCACAGACTTACTTATTGCTATAACGGTGGCGTGGGCCGGCGGGCCGCTGAGTAGCGTTTCTGCAAAGAGCGAAGCATGGGCCAGATTGAGAAAGAGGAAGAGAGATTTCTCTCTTCGCAAGCCGATCGCCTCGCAGGAGCGAGGCTGAGAGAAAAGGCGTCGGCTTACTCCGTTCGAAATGACGGTTCTTGGGGGTGGGGTGGGGGAGGCGTCGGCCTGCTCCGTTCGAAATTACGGTGTGTGGGGCGGATCGGTCGGAGCGAGGAATGTTCGGTTGGGGCGAGCGCAGGTTGGAGTGCGGATCGGCCGGAGAGGGTGGCAGCCGGAGACGGAGGGGCGAGGTGGAAGCGATTGCGTTTAACTGGCAGACAGGTCGCGAGGTGTATACTTCGGCGCGACTGGGTGAGCTGTAAAGGACAATAGAGCGCTGAGGAGGAATGTTATGCGAAGAGTTTTTGCGACAGTTGTGATGACAATGGCGATGTTGATGTTTGCGGGTTTCGGATTTGGGCAGCAGGCTCCGGCGGGGCCTTACAAGGTATTGAAGACGGCGAAAGTGGGGGGGGACGGCGGATTTGACTATGTCTACGCGGACGACGCGGGGCGCCGATTGTACATACCGAGAACGGGTCAGACTGGCGCGCGGATCACGGTGTTTGATTTGGATACGCTGGCATCGGTCGGAACGATTGCGAATGCGAATGCGCGCGGGGCGGTGGTGGACCCCAAGTCGGGGCATGGGTTTGGGAGCAGCAAGCCTGTGGTGATGTGGGATACCAAGACGCTGGCGACGATCAAGTCGATTGACGTGGACGGCGGGCCGGACGGGATTTTGTTTGATCCGTTTAACGCGCGGGTGTACGTGTTCAGTCATCGGGCGCCGAACGCGACGGTGATTAATGCGGCGGATGGGTCGATTGCCGGGACGATTGATTTGGGGGGAGCGCCGGAGCAGGCGGTCACGGACGGGAATGGTCATATATATGTGGACATCGAGGACAAGGACAACATCGCAGTGGTGGACGCGAAGACGATGACCGTGACGGCGCATTATGATTTGGCGGGGAAGTGCGGCGGACCGGGCGGGTTGGCTTTTGATGTGAAGAATCATATTTTGTTTGCGGCGTGCCATGAGCCGGCAGTGATGGCGATATTGAGTTCGGTCGACGGGAAAATTATAACCAGCTTGCCGATCGGGAATGGCGTGGACGGAGCGGTGTTTAATCCGGACACGATGGAGGCGTTTAGTTCGCAGCGCGATGGGACGCTGACGGTGATTAAGGAGAATAGTCCGACCAGCTTTGTGGTGGAGCAGACGGTGCAGACAATGCAGAGCGCGAAGACGCTGACGCTCGATGGAAAAACCGGGCACATTTTGCTGATTGGCGCGGAGTTTACTCCGCCACCTCCCCCGGCGCCGGGAGAACGGCCTGCGCGAGGGACGATGGTGCCGGACTCGTTCACAATTTTGGCGGTGGGGAAGTAGGGTTCCACCTTCGGGGTGAGAGCAGGCAGGAAACTTTTCAGCCCAGGTTTTGCGGGACTAGCTTTTTGGCTGGATTGCGAAGACATTCTTAACATTTGAGCGGAGCCTGAGCTTGGATCAGTGGAAGTCGGGATAGATTTCGTCGGCGATCCAATAATTTGCCAGGAGCAGGGCGAAGAGAGTTCCAGCTAGCCAGAGGATCCAGCGGTAACGTTTCCAGGCGGTGGTGAGAGTAGAGTGCTGCATGGGGATGTCGACCAGATAGGCGGCGCAGTAGCAAACGTTGGCGAGTAACGCCAGTACGGCGATAGGGGGAAGATAGGTGAGACTGAATGCCGGGCGGAAATGGGGCCAGGTGACGATAAGCCAGGCGAGAGAGGCAGTGACAAGGGCTAGATTGTAAAAGATGCGGCGTATCTCCCAGAAATGGACGGCGTCGGAGAGGATTTGTCGGGACGGGCTGGATGGGGAATTGGTGAGCGATTGGGATGGAGTTGTATGTGTGGCGTCCATGTTTCGCCTCCGTTTCTTGATTAGGCGGATAAGGCTCGCTCGATAGGGTTAGGATACCGCAGGACTTCCTGTTGTCAAGTGCTTTGTGTTACAAAGTCAGTTCGATACTTCCCGCGTGCCCGAGGAAATTGTGAATTGGGACAGTGAATCGGGCTTATTGCTGGCTGTGTTGTTGTTGACGCTCGGGGGCTGGGTCTTGGGAGTGGTCGGATTCGGAGGACGGTTCGGCGATTTGTTCGTGGCCGGAATCGTCCAGGGCGGGGCGGAAGCGCACGTCGACGGAGAGGCTCTGGCCGGCGCGACCTTTATATACGCCGCGGACCGGCGGCACGTCGCCGTAGTCGCGACCATAGGCTACGCGAATGTGACGGAGTTCAATGGGCTTGCCTAGAGTGGGATCGAAGCCGAACCAGCCGCCGCCAGGTAAGAAAACTTCCGCCCACGCGTGCGAAGCTTGGCCGCCGATTACTTCTTCTTGCTTGGCGCCGGGGCCGGCGCTGCCGCTGACCAGATAACCGGAAACATAGCGGGCCGGCAGGCCGCGCATCCGGACCACCCCTAACAAGAGATGAGCAAAATCCTGGCAGACACCTGCACGCAACGCGAGGGAATCGCGGACAGAAGAGTTCACGTGCGTGGCGCCCTTCATATAGACAAAATTTTCGTGTATGAAATCGGAGGCGGTCCGCGCAAAGCCAGCGACTGTGCCGTCGCAGGCGGCTTCGGCCGCTCTGGAAATTTCGGCTAGCTCAGGGAGATAAGGAACATAGGCGCTGGGAGCGAGCCAGTCAAAATGTTCTTCGAAAAGTTCGGCACGGATGGCATCGAGTTCGCTCAGCGGCATGCTACCGGGCTCTGGCACGGGAGCTTCGTGGACCAGGACTACGGATTCGGCTTCGATTCTTAGGCGGCGATGATGCGGAAGGATGCTGGTGACATGGATCCAGTTTCCGTAACCATCTTTGTAAGAAGAGCCGCGGGAAGCGGGATTGGTGATTAGACGGAAAGAGAGACAGCTTTGGCGATCGTCGTGGATGGGGCGGAGACGAACTTCGTTGTAGCTTTCGTAGACGGGGCCCTCGTAGATGAATTCCGTGGCATGGAGCAGGTGAAAGCGGTTCATGCGACCGCCGCGTAATAGAAATAGGTGCGAGCTATGACTTCGCCGATGGTATTGAACTGGTGGATTAGACCGGTGAGGTACTCGTGGAGGCCATCGTCGAGAATTTCGTCGATGCGGCTGTAGCGCAGGCGCTCGAGAACTTTGCCGGTGAGGCGCTCGGCTTCGTTAGCGTAAGAGCCCGGAGCGGTGTTGCTGATGGCGCGAAGGCCGGCCTGCATCTCTGTTACGCAATAGCGGATGGAGCGGGGATGCTGGGAGTTGAGAATGAGCATCTCGGCGACGCGCGCGGGCTCAATGGGCGAATGATACTGGCGGTGATAGGCCTCGTACGCGCCGACGGATTTTAGGACGGCCATCCACTGGTGGTTGTCGGCAGTGACGCCGGTGGAGGTTAGCGCGAGAAGGTTGCGGTACTGCACGTCGATAAGGCGCGCAGTCATTTCGGCGCGCTCGAGGGCCCAGCCAACACGCAGGAATTCCCAACCTTCATCGTGCGGAAGAGTGGCGTCACTAACGCCGTGAAAGCGGTGGCTTCCGAAAATGACGCGGCCACAGAAACGGTGGGGGCCCGCGGCGGTTTCTTCTTGAGGATCGAAACGGCCGAGCGTGAAATAGAGGCCGTTGAGGTCTTCCCACATTTCGCGGGAGATGCGGTCCCGGATGGTACGTGCATTTTCTCGGGCTTTTGTGATGCACTGCATGATGGAACTGGGATTGTTGGCGTTGAAGGCCAGGAACTCGAAGACGTTGTGCGCTGTCGGTTCCGCGTAGAGTTGGCGGAAGAGAGTTTCTTCGCCGGCCATGGAAAGGATGGGATCCCAGCGCACACCATGCGGTTGCTGGATCTGCTCGAGCAGCGTGTAGAAAGTGACGTCGAGAATGCGGGCTGTATCCTCGGCGCGCCCGATGTAGCGGGCTAGCCAGAAAAGGGAATCGGCAATGCGCGAGAGCATGTCAGCACTCTCCCCGGAGAATCCAGGTATCTTTGCTTCCGCCGCCTTGGGAAGAATTGACGACTAGAGAGCCTGCTTGCAGCGCGACGCGCGTCAGGCCGCCAGGGACAATGGTGACTTTTTGGCCGTCGTAAAGGCAGTAGGGGCGAAGATCGACGTGGCGTCCGGCCATACATTGAGTAGTGGAGTCGTAGGAAGGAACAACCGAGAGAGGCACAATCGGTTGCGCGATATAGTTGCGCGGCTCGGCGACAATTTTTTCACGGAAGGCTTCGATTTCGGCATGAGCAGCGCTGGGGCCCATGAGCATACCGTAGCCGCCGGATTCGCCGACACTTTTCACGACCAGGTTGTGGAGATTCGAGAGTACGTGGGAGAGATGGTCGGAGCGGTCGCAGAGATAAGTATCGACGGTGCGCAAGATCGGATCCTGGTCGAGATAGTACTTAATCATGGTGGGGACGTGAGCGTAGATGGCTTTGTCATCGGCAACGCCGTTCCCGGGAGTGTTGGCAAGTGCGACGTTGCCGGCGCGGTAGGCGCCCATGAGGCCGGGGACGCCAAGCATCGAGTCCGACCGGAAACAGAGTGGATCGAGGAAATCGTCGTCGACCCGGCGATAGATGACGTCGACACGCTTCAGGCCGTAGATGGTTTTCATGTAGACCACGACACCATCGACAATAAGGTCCCGGCCTTCCACAAGTTCGATGCCCATTTGCTGTGCGAGGAAACTGTGTTCGAAGTAGGCGCTGTTGTGGATGCCGGGAGTAAGCAGGACGATCTGAGCGTCGGGGTCTGTGCGGGGCGAAAGCGTGCGCAAGATGCGGGAAAGCTCGGCGGGGTAGTGATTGACGGGAAGCACTTCGTGCTCCTGAAAGGCTTCGGGGAATGTACGCGTCATGACCAGGCGGTTTTCGAGAACGTAGGAAATGCCGCTCGGAGTGCGGACGTTGTCTTCGAGTACGAGGAATTCGCCGGTGGCGGAGTCACGAACCAAATCTATGCCGCAGACGTGGGTGTAAATTCCGTGCGGGACTTCGAGGCCAATCATTTCGCGGCGGAAGTGACGGCAGGAATAGACGAGGGACGCAGGGATTTTGCGGTCTTTGATGATGAGCTGCTTGCCGTAGACATCTTGCAAAAAAAGATTCAGCGCTACCACGCGCTGGCTTAGGCCGGACTCGATACGGGCCCATTCGGACTGCGGCAGGATGCGGGGAATCAGATCAAAAGGAAAGAGCCGCTCGGTCCCGCGGCCATCGCTATAGACCGTGAACGTGATGCCTTGAAGGAGAAAAGAAAGATCGGCGTGTTTGCGGCGGTCTTCGAATTGAGTTGGCGCCATGACGCCGAGTTTTTCGAAGAGGCGGGCATAGTGGGAACGGGCGCAGCCCTGCGAGGCAAACATCTCGTCGTAAAAAGGGCCTGCCGTGTAGCCGGAGAACAGGCCTCGGTCTGAGAGACACATAAGCGCCGCCGTCATTGGCACACGATAGCAACCCTGGCCGCAGAGTGCTCACCAAAAAATCACATTTCATGTATCGGAAATTTGAGAGGGAAACGGCTATCTACATCTCCTACCGATAGCTAGAGGCGGTTCTCGCTGCCGCGAGAGAAGGGGGAGCCAATCGTCTGGAAGGTGGGGAAATACCTTGTGAAAATGATGAAACACCTTGACCTTCTACACGTCTGAGAATATATATGCAGAAGTCGGAGGTATGAGTGTTGAACCCGAAGTCGGATCTGCCGCAAGGCACCTTGGACCTATTAATACTCAAAGTCGTGGCACTAGGCCCGGTGCATGGCTATGCCATCGCTCAGCGCCTAGAACAGGTGTCGCAGCACGTCGTGCAAGTCCCGCAGGGGTCGCTTTATCCTGCGCTGCATCGCTTGGAAAACCGGGGACTTTTGGCGGCGGACTGGAAGGACACAGAGACTGGTCGGGAAGCAAAATTCTACCGCCTGACGGGTAAGGGGCGCGCTCAACTCGAAACAGAAGCGGCTAGCTGGGAGCGACTGACGGAGGCCGTTGCTCTCATTCTGAAATTGTCGGAAGGCGGTGCGGAATGAACTGGTGGCGTCGACTGCTGTGGCGCACAAAAATGGAAGAGCAACTCGACAAGGAAATGCGCTTTCATTTGGACCAGCACATTTCTGAGATGATCGCCGCTGGCGTCAATCCTACGGAAGCGCGACGGCGGGCCCGTATGGCTCTCGGTGGCCCCGAACAGGTGAAGGAAGAGTGCCGCGATGCGCGCGGGACGCGATGGTTGGAAGATTTATGGCAAGACTTTCGTTATGCGATACGGATGCTACGACAACGTCCCGGATTTGCGGCCGTTGCACTTCTAACGCTCGCATTGGGAACCGGAGCAACGACGCTGATGTTCACGCTCGTCAATGGCGTCCTGCTGAAGCCGCTGCCTTTTCCTGAGCCCGACCGGCTGGTTGGCGTTCACGGACAATCCGTTGAGTGGAATGCAGAACTCTTCGGCAAACAGAACGTTGCCTACCTGGACTTTCTTGATTGCACGCGGTCGAGCCACTCGCTTGACTTGGCGGCTGCCCTATTCAACGGCGGAACAGTCAGCCAGCCTGGTGAGCCCGAGTACATTGACTTGCGTGAGACTTCGCCGGGGCTGTTCTCCGTTCTCCGTGTTCCGCTTCTGCGCGGGCGCGATTTTTTGCCCGAGGAAGACAAGCAGGGCGCCGCACCCGTGGCCATCCTCGGCTACAGCTTCTGGCGGCGGCACTTTGCCGGAAGCCCGGACGTCGTGAATTCCACGATGGTGCTTGATGTAAAGCGGTACACCATCGTCGGAATTGCGCCGGAAGGATTCCGGTTGTTCGGCCAAGAAGCGGATGTATATACGCCTATTGGTCAGGATACGACGCGATACCTGCAGAATCGGGACGCGCATCCCGTTCATGTTGTGGCACGAATCCGGCCTGGGAATACGCTGGGTGAGGCGCAGGCTGAAGTGGCCTTGATTGGCAGGCATCTCGCGGAAACGTACAAGGACACGAACGGGAGACGGACATTGCTCGTGGAACCGCTCCGCCCTGAGATCGGAGACGTGCGATCCACTTTGTGGCTGCTGCTGGGAGCGGTGGGCCTTGTCCTCCTGATTGCGTGCGCCAATGTGGCCAGCTTGCTTCTTGCGCGCGCCGTTTCGCGCGAACGCGAACTTGCCATGCGTGTGGCACTCGGAGCAACGCGAGGCAGGCTGGCGCGCCAATGCCTCGCCGAAAGTGTCGTGCTTGGATTGTCCGGGGGAGCGCTGGGTGTTTTGCTCGCAACCTTTGGCTTTCGTCCACTGGTGTCTTTCTGGCCGGGAGATCTGCCGCGCGCGCAGGAAGTGCAACTGGATTGGCACGTGCTGTTGTTTGCGCTTGCTGTTTCCGTTTTGAGCGGTCTGCTATTCGGTATCGCGCCTGCGGTGCGAGCTCCATTCAAAGACGTGGAACGAACATTGCGGGCCGGAGCGCGTAGCATTGCGGGCGGCTCGAAGCGCTTGCACAGCGCTTTTGTCATTTCAGAGATTACGCTGGCGATCATTCTTCTGGTCTCGGCGGGCATGCTTGGCCGGACGCTGCTTCGTCTGGCGTCGCTTGACCCGGGGGTTGACATTCACAACGTGTTGGTCGCTCGGACGGCACTTTCACCCGCCACCCTTTCTGATCCGGGAAAGACCCGCGCGGCCTGGAAGCATGTTCTCGCCCGAGCGCGACGCTTGCCGGGAGTGCAATCCGTTGCGACCGTTGATACGTTTCCGATGCGCCAGGGCGACAACGAACAAGCCTACTGGACTAGTGCAGACCTGCCACCCTCCAACATATTACCGTTCGCTTTGTTGACGAGTGTCTCCCCCGATTACTTTGACGTCATGCGAATCCCATTGCGTCGCGGACGATTCTTCGATGAGTATGACGATGTTGGCAGCGCGCCGGTCATCGTTATTGACGACGTTCTCGCTCAAAACGCATTCGGCAAAGAGAACCCCGTCGGGAAACGGCTCTGGATTCCGGATATGGGCTACGCTTCGAACGTGTTTGAAATCGTGGGAGTAGTGGGCCATGTGCGCCATTGGGGTTTGGCTGGCGATGATCAAGCCAAAGTTCGCGCGCAGATTTACTATCCGTTTGCGCAACTTCCCGATAGTTTCATGCACCGATGGTCGGAGCTTATGTCGATCGCGGTGCGCACCGAAATTTCTCCATTGAGTTTAGTCGCGCCGCTTCGAAGTGAATTAAAGGGACTTGCCGGAGACCAGGTCCTTTATGAGGTCCACACCATGGAGCAGTTGGCGAGCGATTCGCTGGCAAGGCAGCGGTTTCTCTTATTGTTGTTCGGAGTGTTCGCAGGCTTGGCTTTAATGCTGGCGTGCATTGGGATTTATGGAGTGCTGGCTTATTTGATGCAGCAGAGAGTTCCGGAAATCGGCATACGAATGGCGCTGGGGGCCAGGCCGAACAGTGTTATTTGGCTGGTGCTGCGGCAGAGCCTCGGGATGATTCTCGTCGGCGTTGCGCTTGGTACGGCGGCTGCGCTGGCGGCCGGGCGCGTCTTGCGGCAATTGGTCCAGGGCATGCAGCCCATTGAGATTTCGACTTTTGCTATGACCATTCCCGTGCTCGTGCTTGCTGCGCTGTTTGCGAGCTTTGTTCCGGCGCGGCGAGCGAGCCGTGTGGACCCTGTGATCGCCCTTCGGCAAGAATAAAGGAACGCCCAACTTCGCGCGCTGACGACCCTCCGCGGCCGAGTACGCTACGTACAATCTCCAGTCAAAACAGCTCAAGGCCATTTGGCGGGGGTGACTGAGGCACAGATGTGGCCTCGCGCGGCCGATAAAATTGTCTGAGCGCGTAGAAGCATCGACGAAGAATTGCCGGGAACAAAAGCGAATTCCTTGCGTGTGCGTGAGGTTGCCAATATACTTCGCGGCGTTGTGGAGGGTGAAACGAATGTTTCAGAGGCGGAGCGAATTTGCGGCGAGGGGGAATGAGATGACGAAATGGGTGCGCATGTTTTTGATTGCCACGGTTCTTGTGGCGCCGCTTTCGGCGGTGGCGCAGCAAAATGCAGCGAACCAGGAGAAAGCGGTTCCGCGCAGCAAAGATGGCAAGAAATTGTTTGGCACAGCGGAAGCGTTGCGTGTGGCGAGAGTGAGCTCGCCGCGGATTTCGCCGGAGGGCTCGCGGGTGGCCTATTTAGTGGCCGAAAATGTGATGGATAAAGAAAAGGATACGGCCTGGAAAAATGTGACGCAGCTTTGGGTGGTGCCGACGGCGGGGCCAGCGACGGCGGCAAGGCAATTTACGCGGGGCGAGAAGAGCGTCGCGAATGTGGCGTGGTCGCCGGATGGAAAACTGCTCGCGTTTACGATGGACGCGGGAGATGAAAAAGATGCGAAGCCGCAAGTGTGGTTCATGTACGCGGATGGCGGCGAGCCCTGGCAAGTGACGAAGCATAAATCGGGTGTGCGCGGATTTCAGATTTCACCCGACGGCAAGACTTTGCTGCTGACGGCGGCAGTTCCACTGGGTGAGGAGGAAGAGAAGCGAGGGAAGCAAAAGGACGATGCCGTCGTGGTGGATCATGATTTCAAGATGGCACAGCTCTGGACGTGGAACATCGCGACGAATGAAGAGAAGCAGATCAGTAACGGAGATTTTACGGTCAGTGACGCACGCTGGTCGCCAGATGGAACGCGTGTCACCTTTACGACAAATCCTACGCCGCGCTTGGATGACATCTCTTTGCAAACGGCTTGGGTGTTGGATGTAACGAGCGGGAAACAGCGAAAGTTAGTAGAGACGTCTGATCCGACGCAGACAGCGCGATGGTCGCCGGACGGGAAGTGGATCGCCTACTTGAGCAGCTCCGGGCTGGTGGTCTACCAGGTGAATCTATTTGTTGTCGATGCGAATGGCGGTTCGCCACGAAAATTGACCGGCAAGTTTGAACTGAATGCGGGGGAGCCCGTTTGGTCGAAGGACGGCAAAACGATTTTTTTCAGCGCGGACGACCACGAAGCGAACAAGGTTTTTTCGACAGACGTGGCGGAGGGGACGGTTCGCCCACTCACCGACGCAGCGACGGTGGTCAATCTGGCGGAAATCAGCGGAAATGGTCAGACGGCGGTCGGAACCTGGGGCGATGCGACGCATCCGGATGATGTGTTCCGCAGCGACTTGAGTTTTAGTTCATTGGAACACATCACAAATCAAAATGCCTGGCTCGCGGATTACACACTGGGAGCGAGCGAAGTGGTTCGCTGGAAGAGCAGCAAGGACGGGCAGGAGATCGACGGAATCGTGACCAAGCCGGTTGATTTTGATGGGACGCACAAGGTTCCGTTTCTCTTAAATCCGCACGGTGGGCCGACGGGAGCGTCATTGCTTTCGTTCAGCGTGACGGAACAGATTATGGCAGCGAACGGCTACATGGTCCTGCAGCCGAATTTTCGCGGCTCGACGGGGCGCGGCGAAAAATTTGAGTCCGCGAATCAGAACGATTGGGGAATCGGCGATTTCAAGGACGACATGAGCGGCGTGCAAGCAATGGTCGATAAAGGTTGGGCTGATCCCGACAGACTAGGCGCGTTCGGCTGGTCCTATGGCGGATACATGACCATGTGGATTGACACGCAGACAGACCGCTTCAAAGCGATTTCGCCCGGGGCTGGGCTGCCCGATCTTTATTCCATGTATTCGCAGACGGATATTCACCGGTACCTCACCGTGTTTTTTAACTTGAAAGCGCCGTGGGACAACTATCAGGAATATTGGGATCATTCACCAATGAAATTTGTAGGAAACGTGAAGACGCCTACGATGATTCTGCATGGACAGGCGGACACGCGCGTGCCGATTCCGCAGGCAGAGGAGTTTTATCGCGCGCTATACGAAAGGCACGTGCCGGTCGAATACGTGACCTATCCGCGGGAAAACCATGGGTTTGTGGAACCGCGGCACATTCAGGATAGATGGCAGCGGTATCTGGTGTTTTTCGGAAAGTATCTCAACAATCCGCCGGTGACGGAACCGAAGGCGACGGTCGAGCGCCTGAGCAAAGATCTCCCGTAGAAAAATACTATTTCGTAGCTGCTCCATCCTTTCGCTGCAACCAAGTAGCGCCAGCAGCAGAAACACCAGCCATCGTAATGGAAAAGAAAACGGGGAAGGCCACTATGGCCTTCCCCGTTTTTTGCTGCTAGTTTGAAAAAACGGCCGAAAAAAATTAGAAGCGGAAGCGAATGCCCACTTCGATCGACCGCGGCGTGTTTACCTGGGTGCTCTCAACGCCCCAACTCGCGGGCTGCCCAAGATTCAGAACCGGGTCGGCGAGCTGGTCATGGTTGAAAACGTTGGTGAAGATGGATTGCAATTCGGCGCTAAAGCGTTCATTGATGTGGATATTCTTCTTCACCTGGAAGTCGACGTTCCAGAACGGCATGCCGCGAAGCACGCCGGCGCCGCCGGCACCGCCGTCCAGACCCAGAATCGGATTGCGAGCACAGGCAAACACCGCTGCAGGGTTCGCAAACATGTTGACGTTGCCGGCAGTGCCGACACCGTTGGAGCCAGTCACATTGTTGTGTCGCGAACTGCCGAAGTTGTTGGCGCATGTCAGAACGCCGTTTTCGTCCGCGAAGAAGTTTTGCGAATCGCCTTCTCCGAATGCCTGGCTGTCGCCGTTGGTAGTATTGATTTCGAGCGGAAGGCCGCTGCCAGCTGTGAAGATGGGCGCGAACGACCATCCCCCGAGTAGACGGCCCTTCAGGCCGTGCTGGCCGTTGAAGAAGGGCGGCTGGTAAACCGCCAGTATGTTGTAAACGAATTTGCGGTCGAAAGGCTGGAGCCCATAGCCGGCGCCAATGTTGTACGGATCCACGACAGTAACCTCGCTGCTGGCCTGAACGTTGCTCACCGTGCCCAGTGCTTTGCTGTAGGTAAAGTTCTGCTGCAAGGTCAGACCATGCCAATCCGACATTTTAAGAGTGACGAAGCCAGCGTTGTAGTTACCGTAGCCGAGGCTGGCGTTCACTCCAACGCCGGAGGTCAACTGACCGCTGCAACCTATTTCCGTTCCTGTCGGGCAATTAAGTGGAGTATTCAGCATGGTGCGGGGAAAATTAAACCCGCCGTTGTCCAGATCGCTCCACAAGTTCCAAACGTTTTGTTGGACGAGGTTCTTGGTGCCGGCTGCTCCTTCTTTCATAGCGACAGCCTGGGTGCAGCTTGTGAACCCGGTGCAATACCCGGTGCCCGAGAGCGCCGCTTCGAAGAAAGGTTGTGCGGTCACGGCTGCGGCATTGGCTGCGCAGCCGCCGCCAGAAAGACCGGCAAGGCCGCCGCAGTATTGCAATTCCAGGTTGGCGTAGGCTTTGGCGAAGCTCTGACCACCAAGCGTCATCATCGTCGGTACCGCGTTGATGTTGACGGGCTGATATTCGTTATTGATCTTTCGCCCGATATAGCCGAATTCGATCATCGTCTTGCTGTTTATCTGGCGCTGAATTGTAAGGTCGAACTGATCAGATTGATCGGGGCGGAAATTCTTGTCCAGGGCCGCGCCCGCGCCAGCTGCGATAGCGTTGATGCCTGGAAAGTCGGGCTGAGGAAGGGTTGTACTGGGCGTGGGAATCGGCGCAGTCATGCCGTCCGTGCCGATGCGGAATGCATTGGCTGGTGTAGCAAGGTTGGGGCCGGCGCAAGTCGTGTTAGCGATGCCCACGGTCGGGCTCTGTGCGCCAACGCACTGCACAGGCTGGATGAGACCAGTGCCAAGCAGAGGAACCAGCACGAGGTCTACGCCGTTGAGGCGTCCGAAGATTCTGCTGTAACCACCCCGGACGACCGTCTTTCCCTGGCCGAACACCTTACCCAGGAGTCCTTCGCTGTAGTTTGGATTCCAAGCTGCAGCGATTCGAGGGCTGAATGCGCCATAGTAGGGATCATAGGGGTATTTTTGCCCGCCGCCGGTATTGCCCACGAGGGCAAAACCGAGTTCCGGATTGTAGACTTGCCCCTGCAACGCCGCTGATTGCCGTTGATTGAGATATCCCTGTAGGTCAATTTGCTGGCCCGCTTGGTCCACGAGTTCGACCTGGCGTCCTTGTTGTTCGACCGGGGGCATCTCGAGTGTCCAACCCAAGCCGTAGGTGACGGTGAGAGTGGGCTTGATGCGCCAGGAGTCGCTGAAATACACGTTGTAGTAGGGAATTGTGCTGACGTCTTGCGCTGGCGTGAGTGGAGGATTCAAGGTCAGCTGCGGACCAGAACGGGTGAAAGCGGTTTGAGCGATGGAGACGATTCCAAGCGCGGCCGTGTAGTCTCTTCCAAAATTTGTTTGGTCTGCGGAGGCCACCGTCGCAGGGATTATGCCCGCTAGGTTGATTCCGGCGCCGGTAGAAGTGCCGAGCTGATAGACGGGTTGAAAGTTGATACCGCCGCCGTTGTCGCTGCGTTCGTGAAAGTTCCAATTGCGCTGGTAGGTGCCGCCGAACTGGAAGAGGTGATTGCCGTGGAGTATGCTCACGTCATCCCGAACCATGTTGTCTTTGCCGTCCCAGAATCGAGTACGTGTGTTCTGGGTATCCACGTTGTAGGGCGTGAGTGCAAATCCGTCCGCAGCGCTCGCTTCACCAAAAGGCTCGAGAGCTCCTCCCAATCCAGTAATCTGCGGATTGTCGCCGCCTGAGCCCCACTGCCAGAAGTTTCGCAGATAGCTATAGTGAAAATCGTTTGTCGTGTTCGTGGTGATATTCGTCGTCAAGGACGCGACGTAGAACCACGGCACCTGCGGCCGCTCGGACAAGGAGACAGGTGTTCCGCCAGCAATGTCGTACTGGCTGTCAGTTGTCCGAGTCAACTTATAGTAGCGGTAGCTGGTCATAAAGTGCCACTTGGCTCCAAAGTCGTGATCCAAGCGAGCGACACCGAAATTGCTGCTCTGCGGAACTTGCATGTTGCCGGTGAAGACGCCAACATTGCCGCCTGCGGGTGTATTGTCACAAAAGGAGAGCCCATTGCATCCTGCAGTATTCGGCATGGGCATCGTGGACCACATCTGCTGAACCGTGGAATTGACTCCGATGCCTCTGGGATCAAGAGTTGTACCGGCATACGTAACGCCCTGGAAGGTCACCGGGGTTGGATTCAGGTTGTAGTATTGCCCGCCGAAAAACAGCAATCCCAGGCGCATGGAAGCGGTTGGAACGTTTCTGTTAATCGTTTCGGAATTGGGCCAACGGAAGCCTTCATAGTTTGCGAAGAAGTAGGTCTTGCCGCCGAGGAATTCCTTGTTAACGATCGGCCCACCTACGGCACCGCCGAAGCGGCTGTAATGATAGCTGGGAACCGGAACTCCTGCCGCGTTGTTATCAAATGTATTCGCAGACCAGTTGTTGTCCAGATAGTATTCGTAGCCCGTGCCATGCCAGGCGTTGGTACCTCGTTTGGTTACCATGGACACCTGTGAACCAGCCGAACTGTTGAAGTCCGCCGTCTGGTTCGTTGTGCTGACCTTGAATTCTTCGATGCTATCAATCGGGGTTGGCATTACCCCGGTGGGCCCGCCGCCGGCGTTTCCCGTAACTTCGTTCTTGATAAGGCCGCCAGTCACATCGCCCGCAAAGCTCGGCGTGTAGATGTTCATGCTGCCGTCCATGTCGTTGGTGTTTTGCCCGCCATCGAGCTGGAAGGAGTTTTGATCCATAGCCACGCCAGCTACGCTGCCATCAGGAGAAACGCCAGGCTGCAGCGTAAAGAAAGTGCTCGCGTCTCGGCTGATGCTGGGGAGCGAGTCCAATGCGACCCCCGAGATCGTGTTGCCCACGGTGGCGTTCAGGGTCTGGAGCTCGGCATTGGTCGCCGTGACTTCGACGCTCTCCGCAACGGAACCAATCTCGAGGGCGACGTTGAGAGTGAGGGCCGTGCCAACATTCACCGTCTGGTCGTTGAGCCTGGAAATACGAAATCCCTGTTTGCTTACCGTGACGTCGTAGGTGCCGGCGGGCACGTCGACGAGAATGTACCGGCCGTTTTCGTTGGTCGACGCTGTTCGGGGGATATTTGTCGCTTTGTCGGTCAAAGTGACCGCCGCAGCTGCAACCGCAGCACCAGAGGGGTCCGTGACCGTTCCAGCGACCGTGCCGGTTGACGAGCTCTGTGAAAAGAGAGCGGACGGCACTAGAGCAAACAAACAGAGGAACAAGCCGAACCCAAACAATGATCGTTTACTTAACATTTAGCAGCCTCCAATTGGGTGCATGTCAAACGAAATAAAATAAAGTCCGGAATTAGGGAATTCCGCGGCACTCGCGCCGCAGTTAAGTCACCGCTTGAGGTGCAAGCGTCATACCAATCAGAAGTTTTTCGGTTTTAATTTGTTTTCAACAACTTCGAGGAACGCAAACGAATGGAAATATGAATTCGTGAAGATAGCCAGGATCATTTCGAGGCGGGCAGGTAGGAACTCGCACCACTTATTTGACAGCCCGTATCAACAGGGGCCTAAAGCGTCCCAAATAAATGAGAGACCCAATGTATTCCAAATCTTGGAGACTTGTGCCGCTCAAAGCAAAGAACTCAAAACACTGCTCGGGCAGTGATTCTAAAATGATTCTGTGAATACTAAATTTATTCTAAACAAAATAAGAATTCAGGCCGGTCTAGGCGTGAGTTTTGACAACTAATGAAAGCAAAAGCGCCGGACCTAAGAGGAGAATTATTTGAGAGGTTGCAATTCCGGAAAAATGCCTGGACTCCTCTCGAGGATTTCAAGAGCCATCACTCATTCAGGAAAGAATCCATACCGATCCACGAGTTAGCGAGCGACTTCAGATTATTTTTATAAGTCCGCGAAACCATATATTCCCTGCCACCAGCAATGCGCAGCACGTATTCCCCGCTTGTTCCAGGGTGAATCTCTTCCACCGAAGATACATTTACCAGGACGGAGCGGTGGATGCGAATGAAGCCATAGGCTTGCAGTTTCTCCGCCATGGTCGAAATTGACTCACGCAACAAATAAGACTCGGTTGGACGCCGCAACAATACGTAGTTTCCTTCTGCTTCGACAGCAAGAATGTCCCCGGGATGGATGAGGAGAATTTTGCCCTTTGTTTTTATCGCGATTTTTATCGGCTTCACCGGCGGCGTCTCCGATCGCGGACGGAATTCCCCGACTTTGGGGCTTTTTTCGGCAGCCACAGCGCGAACCGCGCTCAGCAGGGGCACAGTCTCGGTTTCCTCTAATGATTCTTTCAGTCCGTTTGCAACGAGTTTGGCCCCCAATAGGTCGTTCATATTTGTCCCGAGCGAAAAAAAATTCAGTCCTACCGCTTAATACCAAATTGTTCTCCCCACTGGATGCGAAAGGCATCCGCAAGGAATCATATTTTTAAAAAATCAGATGAGACCAAGCAAAATTGGATGAACATGTTCGAGCGGCTACATCCCATTGCCCCACGCAGACGCTCCACACGCATTCGTGTTTTATTCACAGAATGTTTCATCAAGCGTCTCTAAGCTCCTGCGGCGTCAGCCCCAACACGCGACGTGCGTGCAGCGCAAGGTGGCTCTGGTGGCAGAAGCCATTCTCGAGAGCGATTTGGCCAATTGGTATCCTCCCACGGCGCAATTGCATAGCCGCTCGTTCCACGCGTCGGCGAATTAAATACTGATGCGGCGGCGTCCCCAACGATTTACGAAACAGCGTTTTAAAATGTGAAACACTCAAGCCGGCCACGCCAGCGATCTCGCCGAGCCCGAGATCTCGCCCAAGATTGTCTTCGATGTAGCCCAGTACGGCTTTCAACGTCCGTCCGGCCATCGCGGCTTTTATCGCGCGAGGGGTACGCGCCAACGAACTGTGACTCCGCACGATCCTTGAAGCAAGGCCTGTGGCCAAGGCGTCCATATAAGGGCGGCCGGAGGGATAGCCGTTTTCCATCTCTGCCTTCAGAGCCCATCCGATGTGCTCGATCTGTGGATCGCGCGCCTGGAAACGATTAAAGACTCGCAGTTTGCCCGGATCTTCGCCGGACTCTTCCACCATGCGTTCGAGGACGCGGAGTTTGAGTCCGATCACCAATGCCGTATCCCGCGCTTTCAGCTCCCAGACGCCTCCAAGATTTGGCGGGATGATTTCCAGATCACCATGAATCGTGGTTCCGCTATGTCTTTCTCCCCCACGGCGGCAGTCGACGCCGACCGAGGTTCCAACATGGAGGGAAACCACCACCCTTGGCGAGCCAAGGAATTCAACTATTCCGGGTTGGTCTGAAATGAGGCTGAGGCGTAGATTTTCTGTGGACCCAATGATTTCTGTAGGGAGAGGTTTCGAAGTTCGGCCCTGCAGGTAGCTTCTGCCAAAAGCACCCATACGCGCGGTCCCCTTAACTGCTCAAAAGTAAAACTCGGCTGGAAATTCCGCGCCCTCCTCGCAGGCCGCTACAACCGTCTACACTAATACTGTGAAGCTACAATGCCGACAATCCATACATTGAGCTTTACCTGCTTGGACGTAACAGAATCGCAAAGGTTACACAGAGTTTGTAGTGACCGTCGCGAATTTGGATCCCGTGCGTGAGCGGAATCGAAGTTTGCAACGATTAGGCTGGTTGGCTTGAGAATGCCCGGCAACTGGAACGGAGACTTGTTCATCTATCAGACGGCATCCTTATGGATGCCAGTACGATTGCAGTGGAACTTGGGAACTGGTCCGGAGGGAACTATTGCTGAAGAACCATGACTCGTTAGCCCGGATATTCTTTATGCGAGAAGTGAGTCGGTTGATCTCTGGCGGCAGGCGATCCTGCCGCAGTTCGCAGTGGCGAATGGTCGGCGGATTGGTCTTGGTCCTGGCGATAGGGACTTGGCCCATTCCCGCTCAGGCTCAGAATGTCACTTTCAAAATTCCCCCGGTGAAGATCCCGCTCAAGATTAAAGACCAGTCGGTTACGATCACGGCTTCAGCGATCGTGTCAATGCATTCGAAAGACCAGGAAACGAGCATGTTCAAGTTGGAGCTAACCGCCGATCTTGGCGAACTGCAGCAAAACATAACGCCGCTGCTCGCTTCCCAGTTGGATAAAAACAACGTTTGCGGAGAGCGGATAGCTATCGAGCATGCAGACCTCACCCCGATCGAGCCCGCGAGCCTTGCCGTTGTGCAACTACACTACGAACGATGGGCCTGCGCAAAAGTCTTGGGCAAGGAAAAAAGCAAGAGGCTCGTCGGTGGGAACGCCGTGATCGAGGTCAAGCTCACACCGGCGATCGCGGAAAACAATACCGAACTGCGCCTTGTGCCGGAGGTCGGGAGGATCGATGCGGATGGGTCGCTGGGCGAGCTGCTTCGCACTGGAACACTCGGCGATATGATTCGCGACAAGATCCGGACATCTATACTCTCGGCAATGGAAAAGGGAACGAACCTGAGTGCCACTCTTCCCTCGGCCCTTCAAGGACACGCCGCCATCCGGAATGCTGAGTTCAAGGATGGACGCGCGGGGCGCTTAATCGTTGTGCTCGAGGGTGAGGGACAAATTACCAGGGAACAGATTCAGGAGCTTGCGAAGCAAATCAAAGAGCGCATGCCAACAAAATAAAGGATGCGCATGAGCGCGACGCACAATCATTCCCGCGGAGACAAGCGAACGGACAGAAAGTCTTAGCCGATGCCACTACCCTCAGGAAAGCAGGAAGGCGCTGAGTTCCGTATTGAAGCGATCGCGGTTCTCGATATTGGAAAGATGAGCGACGTTCAGTTCCACGTAACGCGCGCCCGCGATGCGCTCTGCAAGGTAATGACCGTCGGCGGGAGTAGTCGCGGCGTCGTGTGTTCCGGCAATCACGAGAGTTGGGACACGAATCGCCGCAATAGCTTCGCGCGCGTCGAAATCGCGAATGGCGGCGCAGTTTGCGACATAGCCTTCGGGATTCGCGCCTTCAAACATGAGTTTGGTTGAAGCGACGACTTCTGGAGACTTGGTGCGATAGCCAGCAGAAAACCAACGTTCCATCACAGCGCTCGAAATAGATTTCATTCCTCCTTTTCGAACGCCTTCGATACGCGTGTTCCACATTTCCGGAGTGCCGATTTTCGCCGCCGTGTTGCAGAGCACCAATTTGTGAAACCGGTCCTTCGCGTTCAGCGCCAGCCACATCCCCGTTTGGCCGCCCATGGATAATCCGCAAAAATAAACGCGATCGAGCTTCAAGTCGTCGAGCAGCGCAAGCACATCCCGTGCCAACTGCTCAATCGTGTATGGACCAGGCGTGACGGAAGACCGTCCGTGCCCGCGAGTGTCGTAGCGCAAGAAGCGGAATTGCTTCTCGAATGCGGGCAACTGATGGTCCCACATCGAGAGACTTGCGCCGAGCGAATTCGAAAAAACCAAAGCCGGCGCTCCCAAGGGGCCAGCGAGTTCGTAGTGGATGCGGGCATCTTCTAATTGCGCGAAGGGCATAAGACTCACTTCTTCCGAGATTTTTTCTGGTCGCGATACTCCGTGCTCGACGCCAACACGCGGTCGATGAACTGGTCGGCGACCCCCAAATAGTTAGCAGGGGTGAAGAGGCGGTCAAGCTCAGCCTCGGAGAGATTTGTTTTGATGATGGCGTCTTGCGCAAGTACGAAGCGCAGATCGCGACGCGAGCTCTGGGCGCGTTTGCAAGCAAGGTCGACAAGTTCGTGAGCCTCGGAGCGCGGCATTTTTTCCGCCAGAGCCATAGTGACCGCCTCGGCAAATATCAAGCCGTGTGTAAGATCCAAATTTTGACGCATGCGTTCCGGATCGATTTCCAGTTCCGAGACGGTGGTCGTCAAGTGATGCAAAGCGCCGGCGGTCAAGCGGACAATCTCAGGCAATGTCTCCCACTCCGCGTGCCACCCGCCCAAACCGCGCTCTTGCTCTTGAACCATCGCAGCGAGCATGGTGCTGACGAGCGAGGGCACACGGGCCGCCGCAGCCAATACGACGGCCGACGTCACGGGATTGCGCTTGTGAGGCATGGTCGAAGAACTGCCGCGCCCGTCTGCCGACGGCTCAAAAACTTCGCCGACTTCGGTTTGTGTGTGCAGAGAGATGTCGCGGGCGATTTTGCCGAGAGTCCCGCAGCAAAGCCCGAGCGTGGCCGCGATTTCCCCCGAGCGATCGCGATGACTGTGCCAGGGAAGTTCCGGCAACGGGAGCTGTAAATCTTTGGCGAGATTAGCCGCGACGTCCAAGCCGCGCGCGCCGAGAGCCGCCATGGTGCCAACCGCTCCGCCAAATTGCAGCACGAGGCAACGCTCTTGCGTTTCGGCAAGTCGCGCACGATGACGGTCGATAGCGTCAAGCCAACCAGCTGCTTTCAGTCCAAATGTGGTGGGAAGCGCCTGCTGCATCCAGGTACGGGCCACCACGAGTGTTGCTCGATTTTTATGCACCAATTCGCCCAGCACGACGGCGAACAGATCAAGTTCCGAGGAAATCAGAATGAGCGCCTGCCGCAACTGAAGCACTCGCCCTGTGTCGATGGCGTCCTGACTCGTTGCCCCCCAATGTACATAACGCGCCGCTTCTTTCTCTTTTTTGGTGACCAGCAGGGTGAGTTGTTTCACCAGGGGAATCGCGAGATTGCCGGCACTTGCCGCGGCGCGGGCGAGATCTGTCATGTCGTAAAGTTCGGCGCGGCATTTCGCTTCAATGGCGGGAGCCGCCGTGGCCGGGATGAAACCGGCGCGCGCTCCGGCTCGTGCAAGGGCCGCTTCGAAATCGAGCATCGCCTGAAGTGTGGCGCGATTGGAGAAAACCTTTTCAACCGCTTGAGAGCGAAACAAGGGGTCAAGCAAGTTCATGCGCTGAGTGTAATCACTCCTGCCAGGGAATGAAAACGGTTTCCTTGGCGGCTTGTAGGAGGGATAAATGGCTAGGCGCGGGCCATGCTGCTTGGATTTACTTCCCACCTGACCCGCCAGCTAAATGCGTTCAAGTATGATGGCGATACCTTGGCCAACGCCGATGCACATGGTGCAGAGGGCATATTTTCCACCAGTTCGCAACAATTGGGACATCGCGGTGGTGATAAGGCGCGCGCCGCTAGCGCCAAGCGGATGGCCGAGAGCAATCGCGCCACCGTTGGGATTTACATGGCTCGCCTCGTCGGGCACGCCGAGTTCGCGGAGTACGGCCAGGGCTTGCGAAGCAAAGGCTTCGTTTAGTTCGATCACGTCCATCTGGCCGATTGTCAGATTCGTTTTGGCAAAGAGTTTTCGAGACGCCGGAGCGGGTCCCATCCCCATGAGGCGCGGCGCCACGCCCGCTGCCGCAGCGGCGACGACGCGCGCTTTGGGAGTTAACCCATGGCGCTTCGCTGCCGATTCCGAAGCCAGCAAAATGGCGCAAGCGCCGTCGTTCACGCCGGAAGCATTTCCCGCTGTTACGGTCCCTCCGGGCTTCACAATGCCGGGCAATTTCGCCAGCGCCGCGAGAGACGTGTCGGCGCGCGGGTGTTCATCGGTGCTGAACAGAACGGCCTCCCCTTTTTTTTGAGGAATTGCGACGGGCACGATTTCCTGCGCAAGCAGCCCACCGCGCATCGCGGCCGCGGCGCGTTGCTGGCTTCTTAGCGCAAACGCATCCTGATCTTCGCGCGAAACGTGAAACTCCTCCGCAACAATCTCCGCGGTTTCGGGCATCGAATCGACGCCGTATTTAGCCTTCATGAGGGGATTGATGAAGCGCCAGCCGATGGTGGTGTCTTCCATTTTCGCCGTGCGAGAAAAAGGGGCATCCGCTTTGCCCATCACGAACGGCGCGCGCGACATGCTCTCGACACCACCGGCAATGATGAGTTCTGCCTCGCCGCTCTTGATCGCGCGCACCGCAGTAGACACGGCGTCCATGCTCGAGCCGCAAAGGCGATTTACAGTCGCTCCGGCAACCTCTTTCGGAAGCCCCGCGAGCAGCAAAGCCATGCGGCCGATGTTGCGGTTGTCTTCTCCGGCCTGGTTCGCGCATCCGTACACCACGTCGTCCAGTGCATTCCAATCCACTTTGGAATTGCGCTCGAGGAGGGCTTTAATCGGGAGCGCCGCGAGATCGTCCGTACGAATCGAAGAGAGCGCTCCAGCGTACCGGCCGATGGGCGTTCGAATGGCGTCGCAAATGTAGGCGGTTTCCATTAATGTGTTTCAAAGCTCCTGAATCGTCCTATCCTAACAGGAATAATCCACGCGGCGAAAATCAAGATGAGAGCGCGAGCAGAAGGGGAGATGGAATGAAATCCAAAAGAGTCGCGATGATTATGGCAGTGCTTTGTTCGATGGTTGCGGCAGGAACCTGGGCGCAGACCAAGGCTGCGGCAGAGATTACTGCGCTACTGCGTGAGTTCATCGCGGGCGCAGGCAGCGGCGACCGCGCGGTATTTGAAAAGTTTTTCGCCGATGACGTGATTTATATCAGAGCGACAGGCGCGGTCATCACCAAGGCCGACATCATGGAGAGCCTCGGAAAACCAGCGCCTGCATCGGAAGGGAAGAGCAGCTATTCCGCCGAGGACATTACGGTTCACGAGTACGGCGACACCGTGATTGTGGCATTCCGACTGGAAGGCCGCACAGAGCACGCTGACGGAAAAGTGGAGAATGCTCATTACCGCAACACTGGAACATTTCTTCGACGCAATGGCCACTGGCAAGCGGTGGCGTGGCAAGCGACAAAGATCAGCGAAGCCGCCAAAGAGAAATGAAACGCGGTAAATTCAGCGGAGAGTGCTGAAGCACTCTTGCCTTCGCTCCACAAACTCACTTGTTCCAGACTCATGCAGTTTTGAAAAGCAAAAATGATTCAGACCGCTTTTTCGTCATCACCTGATTCCTTAAGCCTCTGTCAGGGGATGCTCATTGCCCTATCACGCTTCGATCCTTCGTTGACACACCTCGTCGTCACCCTCACTATGGTCTTACCCCTTCCAAATTTATCGTCCGGTGTCTGCCGATGCGCATTCTTGTCGCTGAAGATGACGCGCCGCTGGCGGAGTTTCTCCATCAACGGTTGCAGCAGGAACAATTCTCTGTCCACATGGTCTCGGACGGTGGGGAGGCCCAGCGCCTTGCTTCCGACCAGCCGTACGACTTCGTAATTCTGGAACTCAATCTGCCTACGGAAGGCGGCCTGGACGTTCTTCGCCACATCCGTGCGAAGAAACCCGATCTACCCGTCCTGATGGTCACCGGAACGAGCCTCGCGGAGGATCACGTCCGCTTGCTCGATGCCGGTGCCGACGATTCCTTGGCGAAGCCGTTCGACTTTGCAGAGCTTGCTGCCCGCATCCGCGCTGTACTCCGGCGCGGCAGCCGCCCCGGCCGCGCCCTGCTCAAAGTCGGCGATCTGGAGATCGACCGCGTCGCTCACGCCGTGCAGCGCGGAGGTAACTCCATCGAACTGAGCCCAAAGGAGTTCGCCCTGCTCGAATTCCTCATGCGCCACGAAGGCCAGGCGGTCACGCGCACCGCGATTGTCGTGTAAATAACAGAAAACGCTGCACTTACAAAACGACTGGCTTTATCGTATTCAACCAGTCGGTTGAATATGCACGCGCTTCAAAAATGGAACCTGCCTCCGCCTGAGATGTTTGGTCCGCCATGAGCAACTTCTTTTCCACTTTGGGGTTCTACCCAGAGGGAGCTATATAATGTAGGTAGACTCCCATCGGCCGGAACCAAGGGTCCGGACCCGGGACAAGGTGACTAACCATGTTGAAGACCAAAATTTCCGGCAAGCCAACGCTTAGCCTGCTTCTCTGTCTTATCGGTCTTCTCTCTTTTTCAGCGCCACTGGCTGGAGCTGGCCAATCTGATCAAGCTCCTCCAGCTGATCAAGCGGACCAGCCGAATCAAGCCGATTCAGCTAATCCATCCGCTCAAAGTGACGCCAACGATCCGCCAACCCGTGTCGCTCGTATTAGCTATCTGGATGGCTCCGTCTCACTTCAGCCCGGAGGTACGGGCGACTGGGGCAGCGCAGCTCGCAATCGTCCCATGACCGTTGGCGACAAAATCTGGACCGACAAAGATTCTCGCGCCGAGCTACAGACGGGCGTCGTTTCCATCCATTTGGGCAGCATGACTGCTCTTTCTTTCCTGAATCTCGATCAGACCATCACCCAGATGCGCCTCGCGGAAGGCTCCATCAATTTCCGCGTCAAAGAAATTCGTGAAGGCGACACCTATGAAGTGGATACGCCCAACCTTGCTTTCACCATCACGCAAGCAGGCGCGTTCCGCATCGACGTCAACGAGAACGGAGATAACACTGGCATCACCGTCATTCGCGGCGCAGGACAAGTGGTAGCCAGCGGAAAAACCTACGATCTGCAAGCTGGCCAGCGCGGTATTTTCAACGGCACGGATGATGTCCGGTCCACGGTTTTGCCGCAAGCGCCTCCTGCGGATGGCCTTGATCAATGGGCCAACCAGCGCGATCTGGGTGAACAGAATTCCATTTCGAAGCGCTACGTTCCAGAGGATATGCCCGGCACACAAGACCTCGATAACAATGGCACCTGGAGCGAGGACGGCGCCAATGGCCCTGTTTGGTATCCCTCGGAAGTTTCATCCGACTGGGCTCCCTACAGCAACGGCTATTGGAGCTATATTGGTCCTTGGGGCTGGACTTGGGTCGACTATGCTCCCTGGGGCTTTGCTCCGTTTCACTATGGCCGCTGGGGTTACATTGGCGGTCGGTGGGGCTGGTATCCCGGCCCGAGAGTCGGCTTCTCGATCTATGGCCCGGCGTTCGTCGGTTTCCTCGGCGGAGGCTTCGGCTTTGGGTTTGGAGTCGGCTTCGGCGTCGGCTGGTTCCCCTTGGGCTTTGGCGAACCGTTCCACCCCTGGTATCACGGGGGCTACGGTTACGTTAACCGGATCAACGTACACAACACCTACATCCACAACGTCAACGTTTTCCACTCCAATGCAAATTTTAACTACGCCTATGCGCACAACACTCACGCCGTAACCGCTGCCTCGCGCAGCGCGTTCACCGGCGGCCAAGCTATTAATCGCGGCGCTGCTCATATCAATGAAGCATCGCTGCGAGGCGCGCAGGTAACAAATAACGCGGGTGTCTCTCCGTCCAGACAAAGCGCATTCGGTGCTGCAAACGCCAAAGGCAACGTCAGCCGCCCGCCTAGCTCCGTCGAGAATCGCTCCGTCATGGCGCGTACCGCGCCTGCGGCAGGGGCTTCTCACATTCCAGTCCGCACTATGAATATGAGCGGCCTGAACGCTGGGCATCCTGGGAACGCGGGAACGACCGCGCGGCAGAATGATCTCGCGCGCAATCGTCCTCCATCCACCAATGGAAACAATTCGCGCAGTTGGAGCGCGCAGGGCAACACGACCGATCACGGTCAGGCCCCGAAGGGTTTCGGCAGTTCCAGCAGCCCTTCCAACAACTCGACCATGTCCGCCCGTGCAAATAATCGCCCGCCGTGGGCTGGTGCAGGCGCTACGGCCAATGGCAGCGCAAATCCGGGCGGCGGTCGCTCTTACACGCCACAAGGGAACGCACCTGCGAACAATCGCAGCTATTCCGCGCCCTCTCGCTCGAACCGGGCGCCCACACGTTCTTATTCCGCGCCCAGCCGGACCTACTCGGCTCCTAGCCGCAGCTACGGCGGCGGCAGCGCCCCGCATGCTAGCGGTGGGGGAAGTGCCCCTCACAGCGGCGGCGGCGGAGCCCCCCACGGAGGCGGAGGGGGCGGTTCTCACGGCCATCGTTAAAATCACCAAAATCAGCACATTTCACAAAGGCTCGCCGCTTTCGAATGCGGGGGGCCTTTTGCTTTCTCCGTACTTGCTTCCAGCCAATCCAAAACGCGGCTCCGCAACTCTGCCTAGGGTTACGGGTTAAATAAGTAGTTCCAGATTGGGCATTTCCAAATTCGACAAAACACTTGAGCCCAATCTGGGGTTTTCGCACGAAGGTGCTATCGTTGAAATTAAGCAATGGGGCCAAATCCTTGAGACCAGCGCTCGAAGGATTCGGTGTTCAAGGACGCAATTCCACGCAACGAGGGGCCAATACCGGCCTTGGTATTTCAGGAGAGAGGAAACCGCAAATGAAAAGATACGCCCTTCACTTGGTGAGCCTGCTCAGCCTCGCGCTGGCCATGGCTTGCTTCATACCGCAGCGCGCCGCAGCGGACGATGACGATCCGCCGGGCCGTGTCGCGCGCCTGGGCTTTGTACGAGGGACAGTTTCCTTTGAGCCAGCTGGCACCGAAGACTGGGTTTCCGCCGTCGTCAACCGCCCTTTGACGACTGGCGATAAACTTTGGAACGATGCCGATTCTTTTTCTGAGTTGCATCTCGGCTCTGCCTCGATCCGCCTCGGCAGCAACACGGGCTTTTCATTTTTGAACCTGACCGACAACACGACTCAGGTTCGTTTGACCGAAGGCACGCTCAACATTCGTGTTCGCCGCCTGGGCGATGACGAAACCTTTGAAGTCGACACTCCTAATCTAGCCTTCACCTTGATGCGTCCAGGCAATTACAAGGTCAACGTCAACGAAGCTGGCGACGCCACCGTTGTTATTGTGCGCGATGGCCAGGGCGAAGTCACCGGTGGTGGCTCGGCCTATGCCGTTCATCCTCACGAAGTCGGCACCTTCAATGGCACCGATCAAATTGACGCCGACGTCGAAAGCTGGGACAACTCGAGCGACGATTTTGACACCTGGTGCGCCGAGCGCGATGCCCGCATCGACAATTCTGTTTCCGCGCGCTACGTTTCGGACGACGTCATCGGCTACGAAGACCTCGACGAATACGGCGGCTGGCGCCCCACTCCGGAATACGGCACCGTCTGGTTCCCACACGTTGCCGTTGTCGGCTGGGCTCCTTATCACTATGGCCACTGGGCCTATATCGCTCCCTGGGGTTACACCTGGGTCGATGATGCGCCTTGGGGTTTTGCTCCATTCCACTACGGCCGCTGGGTAACCGTTGGCGGCGTTTGGGGTTGGGTGCCTGCTCCGCCACGCCCGGTCCTTGTCGGCGCAGTTTATGTCCGGCCGGTTTACGCGCCCGCGCTCGTTGCCTGGGTCGGCGGCCCGCATTTCGCCGTGGGCATTGGAGTCGGCGGTGGATTTGCCGCAGGCGTTAGCGTCGGCTGGTTTCCGCTCGGTCCGCGCGAAGTCTACGTCCCGTCCTATCACGTCAGCCGCGCCTACGTGACGAACATCAACGTTTCAAACACGCGAGTCGAAACCACCGTCGTGAACAACTATTACAACACCACGGTGATCAACAAAACCACCGTCACCAACGTCACCTATGTCAACCAGCGCGTCACGGGAGCCGTGTCCGTCACGACCCCTCAGGCGTTCACTACCGCCCAATCGGTTTCCAGAAACACGGTTGTCTTTAATGCAAGGGAAGTGGCTGCTGCTCCAGTTGTCGCAACTACGCCAGCTGTTGTGCCTTCGAGGCAGGCCGTTCTTGGCGCTGGGGTTACCGCGACAGTGCGGCCTCCCGTCGCTCTGCAAAGCCGCGCCGTAGTTGCAAAGACCGCTCCTCCTCCGCCACCTCCGTCGTTTGCCAAGCGACAGGAAGCGATTCAGGCCAATGGCGGCAGGCCTCTTGCCATTTCAGAGGCCCGTCAGCTTCAGCCTGAGACGGCGCAAGCGCGCCCCAATATCAAGATCGCTCCGCCGGCCAAGCCGCAAGCGATTCAAGCCAAGGGCGTTCAGCCTAATCCAAACAAGCCAGCTACGCCGGTGAACGCCGCCAACAAGTCGGTCACGCCGCCCGTCAACAATCCCAATCGTCCGCCGCCAGCGCGGCCCAACGCACCGGCCACCACGACCACCGCAAATCCGCAGCTCGACCAGAAGCATCAGCAGCAAGTGCAGGATCTGCGCGGTCAACAAGACCTCGAACGTCAAAAAGTTGAGCAGCAACAACAACAAGAGCGTGCCGAACTCGCGAAGAAGGCAGCTGATGAGCAAGCTCAGCAAAAGCTCAATCAACAGCACCAGCAGCAGCTCGAAGAGCTGGAGAAAAAGCACGACGCCGAAGAGGCGAAACTCAAACAGCAACAACAAACGGAGAAAAAGAATCCTCCGAAACCAGCAAAGCCTGCTAAGGAAGACAAGCCTCCAAAGAAGGATAAGTAGTCGTCCTCCTCGTCCAGCACTTCCGGGCGGGGCGTTTGCCAAACGGCATGCGCTCCGCCTCTCTATTTCCGCGGCTTAATTTTCGCTGTTTAATTTCGGCTTCGGTGTGAAATCAGCTGCCCATCTCGCGTAAGATTCATCCTTCCGAGCATGGCAAACCAATCTTCGCGTCCGCCCAAGCCAAAGCGAGCACTTTCCGCTTCATCGCCGATTTCTCTCTTCGTCATCCCCGGTCTGCCGGAAATTCGTAAGGGTCAAAACCTACCTAAACTGATTGCTCTTGCCGCTCGCCGCGCGAAAGTGACTCTTGAAGGCGGCGACGTTCTGGTGGTCGCGCAAAAAATTATTTCGAAAGCGGAGGGCCGCATCGTTCGCCTGTCCAAGTTCAATCCTTCCTCCCAAGCCCTAGCCCTGGCAAAAAAACTCGCGAACGATCCGCGTTTCATCGAGGTAGTCCTCCGCGAATCTCGGCGCATCGTACGCGCGGATCGCGTTCTCATCGTCGAAACGCATCACGGTTTCGTTTGCGCCAATGCAGGCGTGGACCATTCGAACGTCGGCGGTCGCGATTTCGTCACTCTCCTGCCGAAAAATCCCGACCGTTCCGCCCGTCGGCTTGCCGACGCCCTGCGCAAGGAAACGGGCAAGCGCCTCGCCGTCATTATCAGCGACACCTTTGGCCGCCCTTGGCGCTTGGGTCTCATCAACGTGGCCATCGGCGCGTCCGGCGTCCCTTCTCTCGTCGATCTTCGCGGCACACGCGATCGCCATCGCAAACTTCTACGCGCCACAATCCTAGCCGTCGCCGATGAACTCGCCGCCGCCGCAGGACTCCTAATGGACAAATCTGCTGGCACACCCGTAGTTGTCATTCGCGGCTTCCACTACAACTTCGTCCAAGATCCCGCCGCTCGCATCATCCGCTCGGCTAGCGAAGACCTCTTTCGTTAACGTACCGGCCTTGCGTCCAGTTTAGTTTCTTGCTCACACTCAGCGTTTTCCGCTTGCGCGAATCTCCACGTCCCAGCATCCTTGTTTCGCCATGTCTCCTACAAAAAAACTCTCGGTCACCGCTCTGGCGGGCGGTATCGGCGCATCAAAGCTCCTCCTCGGCCTATATGGCGCCATGGATCCGCATGCTCTCACCGTCATCGTCAACACCGGTGACGACATCGTGCTGCACGGCCTGAAAATCTCTCCCGACCTCGACATCGTCACCTACACGCTCGCCGGCGTCGTCGATCCCGCCAAAGGCTGGGGCATGCGCGGCGAAACTTTTCATTTCCTGAATCGCCTTGGCATCTACGGCCGCGAAATCTGGTTCAATCTCGGCGATCGCGATCTCGCTACCCATATTCACCGCACGGATTTGCTTGCGCATGGCAAAACGCTAAGCCAAGCCGCGGAATCCATCCGCCTCGCTCTCGGTGTGAAGTCGCGCATTCTGCCCATGTCCGACCAGCCAATTCCTACCATCATCGAAACTCGAGACGGCAACATGCATTTCCAGGAATACCTCATCAAGCACCGCACCGAACCGGGCGTCCGCGGCATCCACTTCGCCGGAATAAAACACGCTCACGCCGCTCCCGGCGTCCTCGAGTGCATCTGCGACGCCGACCGCGTGATCATCTGCCCCAGCAACCCGCTCATCAGCATCGGCCCGATTCTTGCTGTGCCGCGCGTGCGCGAACAATTGCGCGCCCGCAAAGAAAGCGTCATCGCCGTCTGCCCCATCGTCGGCGGCAAATCCCTAAAAGGTCCCAGCGACAAAATGCTCATCCAACTCGGCTGCGGTTCCTCCGCCTCTGCCGTCGCCAAGCTCTATGCCGATTTCACCGGTACCTTCGTCATCGACCGCCGCGACGCGTCGCAGGAATCTGCCATTCGCGCCCTCGGCATGAAAGTCGCGATCCTACCCACCGTCATGCGCACCCGCGCCCAAAAACGCAAACTTGCGCGGGCTTTGCTGGCCCTCTAGCAACAGTTTCCCAAATTCGAGACAGGGTCATTATAGAAACAAAGATGGAAGACTGGAGTGAGGTAGAACAGGTCCGCACCGCCACCGAGTGCGAGCGCAAGATAGCTGCATCAAACGAGTGCTTTCATCCAAGAAAATGAGTGGGCACGGCTACTCGTTCATTGTCCAACTTTTCGCATTCTCGAATTTCTCGCTGCTGAGCCACACATCCTTGTCCCACTCAGTACCGATCGCAACAATCGCTTCACGCGCCGCTTCTTTGTCTCCCGCCTTGACTGCCATGCTCGCGAATCGATTCCTCTTTAATGAGGACACTCCGTATAGCTGTTCGAGCGCAGCATAACCGCGTTCGATTCTAGGCCAGGACATATGTTGCATGGCGGTTTGCTTCGCATCGCACTGACATGCCTTAAGGCTGGTAATTTCAAAATAGAGAATGTCTCCTTTTTCGCCGCCAATTCGGTCGGAGACTTCTTCGGCGAACGACTCAAGCTCCCCCTCGTCCCCGTACCATTTGGTCTGCAAGGAATTCGCATGCTCACGGTAGAAATGATAGTAATCAGGCTCAAACGTGACAGCTTGTTCCAGGAGTTCTCGGGTCTGTGATTTGTCCCACCCTTGGGCGAGAGCCACCGTTTGCATCCCCTCATACCAATACGGGCACTTTTCCTTTAGGCGCGCCGCTTCCGCGAGCGTTGCGCTAGCTAATCCAACGCGTTCTCCAAATAAGTCCCAACCTTTGTCGGTCACACTGCTGGCGTATCCGTTGCCTCTGGCTCGCCACGCATAGCCCATATAAGCTTGTGCAAGACTTATGCGGGCGGCGGCGGACTCCGGCTTTACTGCAATCCATTTGTTCAACGAATCGAAGAACATCTTCCAATCAGACTCATCTGGATTTGCTCCGAGAAATGTCTCGTGGATTGCGAAATAGAACTCCAAGACCTTCCACGTGCCGCCGAGGACTCTCCCTTTTCCCTCCCGCGCTTCCTTTATAGTTTTTTCCAGCTGATCATAATTTCCCTCGCTGAAATATTGTTTTATTGGGCTCTGATATTCGAGCTCTGTTTGGAGATTTTGCGGGGACACTATAAGCGGCTCGACGGGCCGCGCAGCTGCCATGACTTGGCTAGCGTGGCTGTTTGGGTTGTAGCCACGCACGATCTGAAGCAGGGCACTACTGTCCAGCTGGGCGCGCGCGTGCGTTTTCCCGCAGGAAATCCCCGCCAAAGAAACACTTAGCGCCATTAGAAACGTAAGCTGCTTCTTGGAAAGCATATAAACGCTCCTACTTAAAGATTTACGTATCTAAACCGTACGCGACCAGTTTTTCCAAAGAAACTGTACTGAGGGACGGTATCGATAGTTGATTGGACACAGTGCGAAAGCACTTTGGGAAACTCCGTCGGCAGCCAGTTGGATATCCCTATCGTGTTGCTCTAGCTAAGCTAGTTGAGCTGGGAGGGGGTGGGCTTAAGCTGCAGCGAGGAATGGCGAGTAATTCTGCCATGCGCTCGGCCAATTCGCTACGAGCGTCACCGTCATTACCACCACGCGGACGGTTTCAGTGGCTTGGGGATTTTTCTTTCACAATGATCAGACCCCACGGCGCGATCGTTGCCTGTTGGCCTTGCGCGAACGATTGGCCAGTCAACAGATCTGTTCCCGCCCCATAGGAATAGACCACCTCAGCGGGTGAGCTGGAATAATTGAGAAAGTAGTGGAGCTTCCGACCGTCCTGACCGACACCGTGTTTGACGCGGACGCTCGAAGGTAGTTGTTGGTCGGGACCAGCAAGGCCCGCGGCGCGAAGCGCATCCAGCACAATGGCTTGCTGGAGCTTGTCGGACAAAACTGTACCTTCGTAGGTCAGCGTTCCTGAGCCAAAGCTATTCGTTGTCACAGCAGACCAGCTTCCGAAGAACGGATGCTCGTAATAGGCGAGCGGCTTCGCCGTCTCCAACTGCAGAAACTCAGCCCAGGTGCTGACTTTGTTCTCTTCGCCAACGTGAAATGGATCGCCTCTCAGCGCTAGCGGTTTTTCCAAATTCGAGAACTCCTGATACGTAAATCCTGCCGCTTTTCGCAACGGCCCAGGTGCCATCTCCCAGCGAACGGCGGAGTTCTCGTTCGTAAATGCGCTCTTGAAAGTCATCAATACGTGGCCGCCGTTGCGAACGTAGTCGGAGATTCTGTTCAGCAAAGCGTCATCGGCGACATAGAGGCAAGGAACGATGAGCAGTTTGTATTGCGAAAGCTCAGCAGTGGTAACGCTGGGAAAAACAAAATCGCTGCCCACATTGGCAAAATAAAGCGAGTCGTGAAGCTGCGCCGCAATGGCGTTGTAGCCATGCGAAGCCTTGCCCGGCACCCAGCCAGATGCCGGCATTCGCTCGAAAGGCATGAAGCTGATGGCGTGCGCGGAATCCACGCTGTAAAGAATCGCGACGTCGTTGTGGATTTTCATGTTGGCCAGTTCGGGGCCGATCTTTTGGAGTTCGTGAGCGACGCGGCTGACTTCGGCATAAGCGCGATTCGGCTCGAGGTCGTGGCTCAGCACGCCTTTCCAGTAAGTCTCCTGGCCGGCATGAATGGAGTGCCAGTGCCAATATTCGACCATGTTGGCGCCGCTCGATACATGCGTGTAAACGTCGAGGCGCAATTGCCCGTCGTAGGGAGGAAACTGGCCGGCGGAATCCCAGCCAAGCGTTTGTGCGTTTGTTTCGGTCACGAGAAAGTTGGTGTGCTTCAGCGAGCGCGCAAAATCTCCCTGCAGCGCCTGCCACGCGCCATCCATATGATCCTGCGTGCCGTGATAGGGATTGTTGGCGACAGCGTCGAGAACAGCGGCGACTGTGGGTTCATCCGTTCCGCCGCCCATCATTCCTCCGAAATCGTGAGTGATAAACTGGTCGGGCCGGCGATACTTGCGGACCAGCGCGGCCTGCCATCCAAGAAAATTTGTCACGCGCATCTCCTGCCAGCGGCTCCATTCGAGTTTGTAACTGGTGCTGGTGGCATTGTCGCGCGTGGGCATGTCCGCCCAGTCGTTCACGTCCTGGCCCCAATAGTTCAGGAACCAGGCCTTGTTGAGCGTGTCGGTGGTTCCAAACTTTTTCTTGAGATGCTCTACGAATCCAGTGAAAACTTCGGGATTCGAGGCGCCGTAGCCGCTGGTTTCGTTGTCGATTTGCCAGCCGATTACGACCGGATTGTCTTTGTAATGGCTCACGAGATTTGTGATGACACGCTCGGCGTAAAAGCGGTACTTGGAGTTATCGAAATCCATGTTCTGGCGCATGCCATAGCCGACGTAACCTTCGCCGAGCGGCCGCGCCAGAATCTCCGGATGCGCGTGCGCCATCCAGGTCGGTATCGAGTACGTAGGCGTGCCCATGATCACCTTTATGCCAGCTTTACCCATGGCATCCACGACGCTATCCATCCAGGCGTACTCAAAGTGTCCGTCGCTCGGCTCCCACAGACTCCATGTGGACTCGCCCATGCGAACAACACTGATTCCTGCAGATTTCATTAGCGCGACGTCTTTTTCCAGCTGGCCGGGCTGCAGGTCCGCGGGCATGTACTCGTTGTAATAGGCAGCGCCGTAGAGGATGGTGGGCTGCGAAGCGCCGGGCGGGACCGCCGGTTTTTGTGCAAATGCGGAGAGACACGCTACCGACATCGACCCTGCGATCAATAATCCGCACAAGACGCGAACAGTGTTCGCTTCGTGCCGTAGCATGAATGCCTCCCGAACCGCTTCCGTCTCGCAGCCGACGAACATTCTAGTCCGCTCGTAACACAACCACGAGGCCGATGGGAGACTAGTTCACCCGGCTGCTGGTTTCAAGAGCAGTGCGTCGAACTAACAATAGGCGTTGCCAAGAAATGCCGTTTCGGGTCATATAGCCTCTTCTGGATTAGGCAAATAAGTCCCACGAGAAAGCAGGAGAGACGGATGTCCGCATCATTTCGAACCGCCGGGTTCTTCTTCTCTGCAATGACTCTATTTCTGCCGCCGACCGTTTTGTCGCAGCAGCAAGTGCGTCCGCCGCTGCACTCCAGCGGCCACAACATCCTGGATTCCGCCGGGCATTTGGTGCGCCTTACTTCCGTCAACTGGTACGGCTTCGACCAGAAAGAATTTGTGGTCGGCGGACTGGACCACGCGCCCCTTGCCACGATCATCGCGCAAATCCGCGCAATCGGCGTTAATTCTGTGCGGCTCCCGTGGGCCAATGAAACGCTGGAGCGCAATCCCGTGGTCCCCGATTACGCCGTAAAGGCAAATTCGCAATTTCGCGGCAAGCATGCGATGGAAGTCATGGACGCCGTGATTGCCGCTCTGGCACGCGCACACATCATGCTCATTCTCGATAATCACGTGAGCCGCGCTGACTGGTGCTGCAAGGACGACGATGGCAACGGTCTCTGGTACAACGCGGAATATCCAGAAGAAAAGTGGCTGGCGGATTGGCAGGCAATCGTTCGGCGTTACAAGCATCAGCGTTGGGTCGTCGGCGCGGATCTTCGCAACGAATTGCGCAGCGGAGCGCAGTGGGGTGGCGACGATCCCCATCTGGATTGGCATGCAGCGGCGGAACGCGGCGGCAATGCGGTGCTTGCTGCGAATCCGAACTTGCTGGTGATGATAGAGGGACCGGAGTATTCCACCGATCTCACAGCGTTTGGGAAATTGCCCGTCACGCTAAAAATCCCGAATCGTGTCGTCTATTCGCCGCACGCTTACGCAATCGGCGGCCATACCTTTCAGAATTATGGCGAATTGAAGCAAGCCTATGATGCACGAGCTGGGTATTTGCTGCACAACGAGCCTGGCGTGCCGCTGTGGGTTGGTGAGTTCGGGGAATGCCAGACTCTGCAATGCGGAGATCGCGCGCAATGGTTCCGCTGGTTTGTGCAATACTTGAGCGAGAACGACTTGAGCTGGAGCTACTGGGCGCTCAACGGAACACAATCCAGCGGCATCACGCGCAAATATGACGAGGTGGAAACGTTCGGCCTTCTGACACCGGATTACCAGCACATCGCCGCGCCCGAAATGGTCCGTCTTCTGCAAACCATCGAGAGCCCACCGCAACCGAGCAATCCGTAAACCATCACAGCGGGTGGGCGCCTTTTTCGCAACGTGCCTCGCAGTGTGGTATCTTCAAAAACTTCGAACATGACAACCACTCCTCTCACTGCAACGGACTTTCGCCACGCGCTCGGCCAATTCGCCACAGGCGTCACAGTCATCACCGCCCCGCGTGCTCCCGGCCAGGCGTACGGGATGACTGCCAACTCTTTCACCTCGGTCTCTCTCGACCCGTTCCTCACTCTCGTTTGCGTCGACCAGCGCAGCCATCTCCTGTCCCTTCTCAAACAAAACCGCTTCTTCGGCGTCAACGTTTTGAAGGAGCACCAGCAGGCTGTGTCCGTGTATTTTGCGCAATCTGAACAAACCTCGGAAGCGGAGACGAAGCTTGGCATTCGCTATCGCTGGACACAAGCAGGCGTCCCGCTCCTCGAAGACACCATCGCCCAAATCGTCTGCAGGGTCGTCGCCACCTACATCGCGGGCGATCACACTATTTTTCTAGGGGAAGTTCAAAGCGCCGATCTGTTTCCCGGTGAGCCGTTAATCTTCTTCCGCAGCCACTACCGCCAACTTGCCCCGCCCCGCTAGCGTTTCACCTCTAACTCCTAAATTCGATTTCACTATCTTTAGTGCGCAGCCCAAAAATTCTTCTTGACAATATTATAACTTCAGCGTATATTAACGCATGGGATATACCGTAGCGCCAGCTTCTAGCTGGCGCTTTTTCTTTGGACTGGCCACTTTTTCAAGTTGCAGCCCAGGGCACCGTAGGTCAAAGTCGTACCCGGCACGCCTCAGCGCAAGCCCTTTAGAATCAATACTTCAATACTTACAAAAATGCCCGTTAATATTGATTCTAAGCCACTTACAGAAAGCTTAAGCCTTTTAGAACCAACGCTTACAAAAAACCGGGGGGTGTCAGTGTCCGCCCAGCGAATCCCGCTTCACTCCGTACTCCGCGCCCCAGCGATCCGTCATCTGCCCGCGAATCTCCCAAAGCTCGGGGAAAAACTTATGACGCATGCCATCCTCGAGAATCTCGACCGGCCGCCCCTTGAGCGACTTGGAACCGAATCCAATCGTCCGGTAAATCAGCTGCATGTGCTCGTATCGGAATTTCTGGAACAGTTCGTCGAATTCCGCCAGCTCTTCGGCCACCATGTACGCATCCCCATGGTTGTATTGCGAATCGTAGATCTTTTCGATCGTAAGCCCATGCTTGTCCAAATAATTCGTCTTGAACGAATTCCAGATCGGCTGGTACATCTTCAGCAGCACGCGAAACCCGGGCGATTCTTGCCCGCTTCCGTTCCCCAGCTTCTTTCGGATCTCTTGATACTCCTTCGGCGACATCGTCTCCAGCAACGCCAGCTGTTGAATCATCAATTTCTGTGCCGTGTGCACGCGCCGAAATAGCGTAATCACACGATTCGTATTCTCCTGCTGCAAATATTCATCGATATCCAGCAGCGTATAAGCCATCAATTTCATCCACAGCTCTTCGATTTGATGCACGATCTGGAATTGCATCTCGTCTGCGTTGCACAGCTTGTCGTAGTCGAGTTGGCAGGAAAGTAGCGTCTTTGTGCTCAGATACACCTCGTAGTCGAGCGTCCCGTCGCCGCCCATAATGGCGTAAAACTGTTCTCGATTCACGCGCACCTCCCCGAATGCAGCCGCCAGTACAATCGCAAATACGCTAGCGCCCTGCGCAATTCATAGTGTTTCGTGAACAAAATCCTTAATGCCTGTCCACGCTCGCCAATCCCGTCCAGCTATATCCTCGTTGCGAGCGCAACAACTCATCCTTGAATCCCGAAGCCAGCCACGGCCGCACTTCTTCTTCCTTCAAGTAATATGCCACTGGCGTGACCAATTGATCGAAAACATTTGCATGGACTTCATCGAAGGGGTAGCTGTGCATCGCAGCGAAATAATCCCCATACGGCAAATGCTTCGGCCCTTTTCCGTCTGGTCCCGGTCCGTAGAAGAGCTTGATCACGACCCAGAGAAACGCAGACGGAATCAGACACAGCACGCGCAACAAACCCGCGGGCAATTTCGAAGTCACCGCCGTTCTAATTGGATTGATAAACCGTGGAATCCACTCATTTCCTTCATATCCATAAACCCAAAAAAATACGCGCCCACCATTCCGTGCGCGTGAAGCCAAACTCGCAAACCCCGCGGCTGGATCTGGCAAGTGATGCAAAACTCCCACAGAAAACGCCATATCAAAAATCGGCTTCACCGGAGGATGCAGCAAATCCCCAATCACAACATGCGCATTCGGCAAATCCCGTGTGTGCGCAAACGCCACGAATGCGCTCTCACCCAAGTCAAGCGACACAATCGCCTTCGCGCCATGAGAGGCCACGATTGCGGTGTGCCGCCCCTTGCCGCATCCTCCCTCGAACACGGTTTGTCCCTTGAAATCTTCGCCCGTTACCGGCGCGATCCAGTCGAAGAACTCTTGTTCGTAATACCTGCGCAAATCGCTCCAGCGCGTCCACTCCTCCGCGAACCGCGACGCCGTCTCGATCTTCACATTCTCCAAATTCGCGGGCATTAGAATTGGCACGCCGTCGCAAATCGAAAACTCCGCTTTACATCCAGCACACGCCAGCGTCCCCGCCATGACGTGCTCTTTTTCTTCGCGAACTCCTTCTTTGCGAAGCGTCAGTTCACTGCCGCAATTCGGGCAAGCAAGATAATTCAAAGCTTCTAGTCGCATGTCACCTGGAAATACAATGGAAAATCGAAATGCTTCAAAAATTCAGAAGGGAAGTAGTGCCTATCAGTTTTTCTGGAAGGCATGTCGCAAGGCACCGCGAAACATCGCAAAGAGGCGCGCCATTTCCGCCGAACTACCAGCCTCCGGCTCCCGCCGTTCGCGGAGGCTCATCGCGACCCGCCAGCGCTTCGCGACGGCTGCGAAATTCGCGCACACTATAGACGGGCTTATTCTGCGATTCGTAATAGGTCCGCGCCAGCATCTCGCCGATCAACCCCGTCGCAATAAACTGAATGCCGCCCATCACCAAAGCCATTCCCAGAAGCATCAATGGCCCGTGATTCGCCAGCAGCCCTTCATCCAAAATCGCTTTGCGGAGGAACACCCACAATCCTATGCCCGCTCCGCCGGTCAAGCAGGCCAAACCCATCAAGCCGAAAAATTGCAGAGGCTTCGTCGAATAATCCAAAAGGAATTTTACGCTCAGCAAGTCCAGGAGCACGCGCACAGTCCGCGATATCCCGTAATTGGACTCCCCATTCTTGCGCGCGATATTCGAGATTGGTACTTCCGCCACCGAAGCTCCCGCCCAACTCGCCAGCGCCGGAATGAACCGATGCAGCTCGCCATACAAATGAATCTCCGACAAAACCTCCCGCCGGTAAGCCTTGAAGGTAGTTCCAAAATCGTGCAAATCCACTCCAGACAGCTTCGCCATCATTTTGTTGGCAATCCGGCTGGGCAGTTGTCTCGTCAACCAGTGATCCGTGCGCGATATCCGCCACCCGCTTACCAAATCGTAGCCTTCTTCAATTTTTTCCAGAAACCTCGGAATCTCATCCGGGTCGTGCTGCAAATCTCCGTCCATCGAGATAATGATTTCGCCCCGCGCAAAATCAAATCCGGCCTTCAAAGCTGGGGCCTGCCCGAAATTTCTTCGCAGCTGCACCACATTCACCCGCGGATCATGCTCGTAAATATCGGAAAGCACTTTGAACGTTTTGTCCTTGCTTCCGTCATCCACAAACACAAGTTCATACCGCTCGCCAATCGCATCCATCACTTCCGTAAGCTTCACGTAGAGTGGTGGAATATTTTCCTGTTCGTTGTAAAACGGAACGACGATCGAGTAGCGAATAGGTGGATCGTTCTTCATGCTTTCAGTTCTAGGCTTTCCTCAGGCTTCTTGGGCTGCGAAACCATAGTCTACCAGCCGAATCCCCTGCGAGGCGACAAGATTTCGTATTTGCGTGTTCGTCAATATCTCCAGTTCGGCTTGACGCGAAGCTTGCAGCCGGGTCGCCGATTTGGCCAAATCCTCATCCGCGTATCCCGGATGGCACATCAATTCGGTCGTCCCCTCCGGCAAAATCTCGAGCAGTCGCAAAACGCCTTCCTGCGTCAGCTCCCCCGTCTGCGCAATTCCGCAAAAATAGTCCGCAGCGGCAATCCCAGCGCGTTCCGCCTGCTCCCGCGCATCCCGCGCCAGCAGCTTCAAGCCTCGTGCCTGCACACCTTGCTTCATCACTACGGTCCCTTTTTGTTTCGCACCTGAGGAAAGCGCCGCGCGCAGGCTCGATTCCTCATGCGAAATCCGCACTGCCGCAATCCCATGCCTCTTCGCCAGCCGCAGCGCGATCTCGAACAACCCTGGCAGCATCTGCACGTGACGGTGCCCGTCAAGATGGGTCGGCTCGATTCCAATGTCGCGCACCTTCTGAATCTGTGCGTCCCATTCGCGCTCTACTTCTTCAAGCAATACACTTCGACGCGCCAGCTTCAGAAGCAAACTCTCCGGTTTACCCTCCAACTCGCCCCGATCGTTCAAAAGCGTCGTTACCAATTCCCGTTCCGCTACTGGCTCGCCATCGCTCAAGTTCAAATGCACCCCAACTCCCAACGCCGGCGTCGTCCGCGCCAAATCGACGCCAGACGCAAATGCCGCGCCATTGGCCAGCAGGGAAGCGCTCGTGACGATTCCGTTGCGGTGCGCCTCGGCTATCCCCCGGTTGACGCCCTCCGTCCACCCCAGGTCATCCGCGTTTACAATCAGGTTTCTCAAGGCTCGCCTGTCCCGTCGTTCCAACCTGTACTCCGGTACAGCTATCCTTTCGTGCGCCCCCACTCGACCGTACCATTGACCCTTTTTCTCCTCAACTTTAGCATGCCTTTTAGAGGCAAAAATGCCGCCAGTTAAGACGCGTGAGAACAGGGTGTTAGGCGAGCGCTACGGTGACAAGCGCCGAGGCCGCCGCATGAATTCCCGCGTGCCAGTCCGCCTCGAGTGGGATGGAGACGCCGGAAAGCGCATTTCGGTGGAAGCCCACACCCGCGTCGTCAATCCGTACGGCTGCATGGTGGTCTTAGAGCAGGAACTTAAGCTCGAACATCGCCTGGCGCTAACAAATCTTGCCACGGATACCAGTAATGCAGCAGTAGTGGTCTGGCGTGGGGTTCCGCGCCCGGATGGCTGGGAGTACGGCGTCGAGCTTGTCGCGCCGGAGATGGATTTTTGGGGGCTTGAGCTTTGATGAAACCTCAACCGAACGTCAAACCGGCTACTTCGGCCCCTAGAGTGGTCTCGACGCGTCCGCCCACGGCGGAAGAGCGTCGCCGCGCCCAGCGTGTCCTCCTCAGGATCCGGGTTGTGGTCCAGGTCACCGGCAAATCGAATACGCTCGAAGGGCATACCCATACTGTCAGCGCGAGCGGCGCCATGTTGATTATTCCCGAGCCCCTCCCGGAAGGAACCATGGTTACCATCGAAAATCCCAAAGCCCAGAACAAGGTCGAAGCACGGGTGGTGCGTCCGCCGCAAATGAGCCATGAAGGCTCGCAAGTTCCCGTGGAGTTCACCTCGCCTTCGCCCAATTTCTGGGGCATCTTCTTTCCACCCGACGTTAACTGACGATCCGACAAGGATCGTCATCCTGAGGAGCGCAGCGAGTCGAGGGATCTCTCCTGACTCTGTGCCCTCTGTGTCCTTCCTGGACGATGTTCTGGGCGGGGAGCAAAACTCATCGCTTTGTTTTTCGCGTCCCCCGCTACAGTTCAACCACAAAAAAGCGGCCCCGACTAAGATCGGGGCCGCTCGATGACTTTTGTACTGAAGGGGCCGCTACTGGATGATCGTAACGTTGATCGCGGACGCAGCCGGTGTAGCTACCGGGCTCGTCGTGATCGCGATGCTCGTGGTGCCCGTGACAGTCAGGTTGAGCGTACCGCTCGCTGATGCCGCCGTAGTAGCGTCCCCCAGGTAGTGTGCGCTGATCGCGTGGGTCCCTACGGCCAATGCCGGGGCGGTTGGTGTCGCAGTCCCGCCTGCCACCGTGGCTGCCGTGCCGATCATCGTGCTTCCATCGAACAGTTGGACCTGCCCGCTAGGAGTGCCACCAGTCACCGAAACGCTGAACGAAAACGTAGCGGGCGAAATGACCGTCCCACTGGTCACGGTCAATTTTGTAGCCGTAGCCGTCTTGGTGACGCCGCCGCCTCCTCCGCTGCCGGAGCTGCACCCCATCGTCAAACTGAGTATGCAAACAAGCCCCAACCCCAGTGCCGCGCGATACTTCTTGCGCTCCCCCGGCAGAAACACCAGGAACAGCGCCGCAAAGCCTGTTCCCGCGCTCAGCGTCCACCAGCCCTTGCCGGACGTCGTCGGAGGAGTCGCGTTTGCCGGAGGAATTGCCTTTGCCTCGAACATTCGATCCTCCCGAAGATTGGAAGCTGTCACGGTCCCAGTCCCAGTTGCAGCCGTCACCATGCAGTTCAACGTACCGGGGACAGCCGTAGTCCCTGTCACGTTGATGTTCAGCGGAGAAGGTGTGCAGCTCACCCCAGGGGGCAGACTGGCCGCTGTCGGCGTCACCGCCACCGTGCCTGTGAATCCGCCGGTTGGCGTTATCGTGACCGTCAATGCCGCAGCCGCGCCCGTCATCGAGCTAAGAACCAAAGGCTGGGGAGCATAGAAAACTGTAAAGTTTCCAACCTGCGCCTGCGTCACGGTGACCGTCGCAGACGCCGTCGACGCCGAGCTCGTGTAATTCCCGTCGCCGCTCGTGTATGTCGCGCTAATCGTTTGCGTTCCCGCGGTGCTAAACGTGGTCGTCAGCGTTGCCGTCGCAAAGGCGCCCGTCGTGGTAGTAGCGGCAGTCGGCGCTAGTGTAACTGTGCAGGAGGGAGCTGTGCCGCATGACGAAAACGTAACTGTGCCTGTCGGGCCGGCCCCATTGCTCGCGGAGGGAATACTGTTTTGCGTATAGTTCGTCGATATCGTCGCGACCAGTGTGACCGACTGTGCGGTTGAAACCGAGATTGAGGTTCCCCCGTTGGCCGTGAGGGCCGTCTGCGTTGGACCGGGAGTGACGGTGACCGTATTTGCAGCTGAGGTACTCGGGTTGTAACTGTTGTCGCCTGAATAGGTGGCTACGATAGGATTCAAACCTCCAGCGAGCTGAATGAGCAGATCCTCAACAAATCCCAGGTTGCCCACGGAGGAAAGATTCGTGTTGGCAGAGCCGGTCTTTATGAAGTCGTTCATCGGCTTGCCGTTGTTGGTGAGAGTGATATTTCCCGTTGGACACGGGACCACCGGGATATTCGTGGCGGATGTCGTCGAAGAATTGTTGCAGATAGTCCCCGCGGTTGCTCCCACCACATTCACAACCATGATGTAGTTCGTGCCATACTGGACGGAGGTGGCATTCTGGGACAGGAGGTTGCCAGCGGGATCTGAAGCCCAAATGTTCGCACTTGTTGTGCTGCCTTCCCTATTGACCGTCACGTTGATGGGAGTCGAGTCGCTCGGTGCGAAGGTTCCGTCGCCCGCATAATGCGCTATCACTGGATAGGCCGTGCCTGCTCCCGTGGTGTCATCTCCTGGCAACATATTGGTCGAGATCGTTGCCGTCCCTCCGGAAAGGGTAGCGCGACCTGCGCCAACTTGTGCGAAGTTCGGGGGCTTTGCAATCAAGGAAACTTCGCCAGTTGGCGTTCCTGATCCCGATGTAACAGTAATGGTGAAACTCTGCGTCGCCCCGTGAGTAATATTCACAGTGCCGGTGGCGGGGCTGGTGATAGCGGGCATCGCGGGTTTGAAGTTTGTGGTAACCGTGCTCCAGTTCGCGATCAATTTCGAAGCGTTTACCGACCCCAACCCAGTTGCCAGGTCATAGCCAGCAGTTGTCTGCCATCCTGGAGTTGTTGCGCTGAATGGAGGGTTTGGCTTGGCAGGTTCCACGAGGACGCCCAAGCCGCCCGCCGTCTGATTGCTGCAATTAGGCGAGCCTCCTGCGCACTCCATGGAATTATTGCCTTTCGTTATGTCATTGAAGGTGCAGTTCGCGTTGATTCCACCTGGTCCAAGCGACGAATTACAAGCGCTGGTGCCCGGAGATGTGCCCTGCGCCGTCGCAAGCTTATACAAGACATAGTTCGCATTGCCTTGGCGACCGCTCCTTCCCGCCGCCAACTCCGACTGGTTGACGAGTGCCATCATCCCTGCAAACGCTGGCGTCGACGCGGACGTTCCGCCCACGCCTGTAAAATTGAAATTCGGCCCTGTCAAGTTACAGCCAGCGCCCTTTTGGGCTGTTGAGTCAGCTAAACAGATAACGTAGAAGTTGTTGCTTGCGGTGTTCACCGAGGCAAACAGAGAGACGTCAGGAATGTCCCGTACACCATCTGCAGGCACCCCGGGCGCACTCTGCCACGGTGGTTTCGGATACCCGGTGCATGTATTCGTGGTGAGATTTTGGACCCCACAGTTACTCTGCCCGCCGCTGCCCCCGAGAAGATCCAAGCCAGTCTGATCCACGGACGTACACCCCGTCAGCGATCCCGCGGCCGCGCAACTGGCATTCCATGTGATCTCGGGAATATAGGAGATCGCTGTCTCCAACGCTGCCGTGTTGTTCCAAAAAGTCGTTGGGTTTGTCGCGTCGTCAAAATCAGTTCCGCCCACGGCTACGTTAAACGGCGTCGATGCGCTTCCGCTGACGCTCAGGCCGAACTGAGCCGCGTTTAGATTTCCTTGGTCTGCGTCGCAGACATCCGAACCGCTATCACCCGTGGACACCATGACCGTTATGCCTTGCGCCGCAGCTTGTTCCCACAAAGTGCTGCTAAACGCGGTGTCAGTATCGGCCTCGCAGGACCCGAAGCTTTGGCTCATGACCGGCGCAAGATTATTATCCACAATGTACAACGCTGATTGGTCAACGCCATCCGTGGGTTGTATCCCTGCCAGCACACCGGTTTCCGTGCCTCCATTGACCACTAATAGAATCGTGGCATTCGGAGCAACCGCCCCAACCATCTCCACGTCTAGTGTTGCTTCGCCATCGTCCCCAGGCACGATCCCAGGGTCTGGTCCGTTCACTATGACGTTGTTGGCTTCCGTAAATGCCTTTAGGTTCGCCAAGTTGAACCCATTGCCATAGTCATTTATATCCTGCACGTTGATATTGGAACGCGCAACAATCGCGACCGTTTGGCCCATTCCGGCCAGCACCGTACCCACTGTTGCTGGGATGCTATAAATTTTCGCGAGGTCCCCTGCGCCCACGGCGTAGAGGCCCGTTCCCGTTCCAAACCCCGGCTTCAATTTACCTTCCGCTTTAGCCTGTTCCAGCGCTTTCGAGAAGTGTATGAACGACTTCTGGCGGAAATCGTGAAGTGAATGAATCCTCGCGACAACCGGCGCCAGTGCAGCTGGAATTTGCGGGTCAGACACACTCGCCATGTGTTTCTCGCCATTCACAAGGAAGCTATGAATTTCCGTATGGAAGGCAATTCGCACCGTGCCGGCCGTCCCGCTGAACTCGATAAACATGCCGCTCGCCGCTGGCTTGATTCCTGTGAATCCCTTTTGCGAAAGCCAGTCTGTCACTTTTTGAATATCCGCGCTCGCCGGGCCGAACTGCTGCCCGAACTGTATTGGCGTTAGCCACGCGTGGTAATTCGGCGAGCTCTTGGTTTGCTGTTCGTCCATCATGTTACGCAGCGTTGTTTCTTGCTCCGGGCTGCGTTGCAAAACGAGCAGCATTCTATTCACTAGCAGCGAATCAGGCGCCGCACCTTGATCGAATTCTGCGCGCGCCAATGGATGTACGCTTCGGTGCAGCGTGACGAGATTCGTCTCGTCAATCGGTTGGGTGATTCGTGCGGGAACCGCCACAGCCTGCGTGGCCGACGCGCTATCCGGCTTCGTTTGCGCCGAAGCGCGCACGCCTGAAAACACAAATGGAACGGCAAGAAACAAAATCGCACTGCGAAATATCTGAAAGTTAGTCTTCATGATCCGCCCATGCAACAGATTTGATGTGGCCCTCGGTCCAGGGGGAGCTACCGTACCGCAAAGGATTGGTTCCTGGGCGGAATGGTTGCCCTGGCTGGAGGCCTGCACGAGTACGCTTACTCCCGAAAAACTGAAGGAGAGGTTAGCACAAACCGTTTGCAGCCCTTTCACCAACTTGCTGCCCATCCTGTATAAGTGGTAGCACTCCCGACAATTCCTCACCCACCGCCCACTTCACCCTTAACTTTCGAGAAAAACAATGCTGCAACAATCCAACCGTAAATGCCTGTCTTTTATTCCTTTATTCCGCAAAATCCCTCGCGAAGTTCCCTTGTCTTCCGTATAACTGTTTGGAAGCCTGCTTGTAACAAATTACAAACCCATCCCCCTTTATTTAGTTTCGCCGTTACTCCAAAATATTCGTTTTCCCGCCGGCGTCCCCATCCCGCGCCCCTTTTCAAACTGTTCGACTCTCCGGGTTCCTCCGCTCAGCGCGGGGCCTACCCCGAGGGGGTCGGGGCCCTGGCCAATCTGCATCCTCAACAAGAAATCGGCGCTTCAGTTTTCCCGTGAAACCCGCATCCCTTGTCTTTTGTGCCGCTAACAGCTAAATCAGGGCGGCCCATCTCCCGCGCTCCATGCGACGCGTCGTTGACAAATGTCCTCCACTAGTGCCAAGTAAGGGCGCACGGAGGCCGTATGACACGTACTATTTTGCTTGTGACAGTAGCGTTCCTAGCAGGACTCGGCATCGGCTACTACGCTCGGAGAGCCGGTATCGGCGTGCCACACAAAGCGGACCCCCACGCTGCGGACTTAGCCGCCATCGAAAAACTCCACAAGTCAGACGTTGCGGCCACACTCACGCAAGACCCCGCCTCGCTGACGAGTCT
>Ga0209446_1000015_pt1 | contig 57552 bp, 42 predicted proteins | sample BogFormECP04_OM2_FD_188242 | JGI IMG/M metagenome (GOLD analysis project Ga0209446, IMG submission 188242) | Bog forest soil microbial communities from Calvert Island, British Columbia, Canada - ECP04_OM2 (SPAdes) (version 2) | ecosystem: Environmental > Aquatic > Freshwater > Wetlands > Bog ... | reverse complement strand
TTCATTTTAAATTCTCCTCAGTCTCGCCCGGCTCCGATTTCTGTTTGCCTCAGCGGTGGCGAATTATGGTGCTCGGAGTAGTTTGAAATCAAGCTGTTTCCCCCCACGTTCTGATAGCCGATGTCAGTTGACACAGCTATAGCCACTCGTTGGGAGGAGTGTAAGCAAACAAAGTGCGTCTGAATGAGTCTTAACCCTGCGCACAGCTAAAACGGGCACGCCCGTTCGGTTGCCTTTACACCCGGACGCCTTGGCTGCCCTGGCTGCCATCCAAACTGGGCATTATTATTTCTGGTCGGGGCACGGGAAGACGAAGTCCTGCGTCGGCGACTATCAGCGGGCCTTCAAAACACTGTATCAGCTGGCCGAGGTCGAAGACGGGCACGCGCATCGGTGGCGGGACACTTTCGCTGTCGAACTCCTGCTCAAGCGAGTGCCGGTAGCAGACGTATCGGTCCTGCTCGGCCATCAGTCGGTCAAGATTACGGAAAAACACTACAGCCCGTGGGTGATCGCCCGCAAAGAACAGCTTGAAGACACCGTCAGGAAGACTTTTTAAACACACCAATTTTGCTACAATTCGTTTCAGACATCGATTCTAGAGCCACGGTATTGGTAGAAAAAAAGAGGAGGCGGGCCAGGTCGTCCCGCCTCCTCATGTCCCCTTTCGGGGAAGTCCGGCTAGCCTGACGGAGGGCGGCTAGCCGGTCGTGTGTTGGCCTACCTATTAATCCCGGCAGAACGAAAAAAGTTCCGGAAAAAATGCAAAAAAGTGACAAAATCCCTGTGGAAGTTCGCACCGGGGAGCTGGTGCAACCGACCTATGACCCGCCCAACTCAGCTCAGCCTAGATAACATACTCCGTTTTCTGCAAGTTACGAGAGAGCCGGTGTCGGCGAACGAAATTGCGGGGGCACTGCACATCGGGAAGACGGCCCGCAAACCCCTGTTCAATATGCTGGTTAAACTGAAGAAGCGGGGGGCGATTGAGGAATTGCCGGGGGGACGCTACCGGCTTGCGGGGCGGAAAAGCGAGGCCGAATCGGGGGGCAAGACCGGTCGTTCGACGGCGCAAGGGGCCATGGTTCCTGGATCTGTGGGAAGTGATTCCGCGAGACAGAGTTCCACGGGGCCAGGCGCAGCGGGAGGCGTTCAGCGGCCCGCGGAATCGCATTCGCTGGCGCGAGACGAAGTGCGAGGGCGGCTCGTGCTGCATCACGACGGCTACGGATTTGTGGTGCCGGATGTGCCGATGCCGCAGCTGGATGGCGATGTGTTTATTCCGCGCGACGCTATCGGAGATGCGATGCATGGCGACCGCGTGGTGGCGAAGCTGCAACGCGTGAGCGAGTTTCGCGGCGGGAGCTCGCGCGGAGGGCAGCGCGCGGAAGGGCGGATCGTGCGCGTGCTGGGGCGGGCGCATCCTTCGGTCGTGGGATTGTTTCGATATGGGCCGCGCGGAAATGTCGTGCTGCCTTACGACAACCGGATTCAACATGAGATCGAGATTCCGCCTGGAGACGAGCTGACTCCGACGCTGCGAGAGAAATTAGGCCTGGGCGGCGATGCAAAAGACGGTGGCGCACGCGGGAAACGGTTGCCGCAACTGCCGGAGCTGGATGGCGCGGTGGTGAACGTGGAGCTACTGCGCTATCCGCGCAGCGGAGCGGCTGCAGCGGGACGCGTGATGGAAATTCTCGGGCGCCCGGGCGATCTCGGCGTGGACATCGAGATCATCATTCGCAAGCATCATCTGCCGCACGAATTTTCTCGCGCTGTTTTGGAGGAGGCGGAGCATCGCGCTGCGCCGGTAAACGAAGCGGAGCGCGAAGGGCGGGAGGATTTTCGTCACTTGTCCATTGTGACGATCGACGGAGAGACGGCGCGCGACTTTGACGATGCGGTTTACGTGGAGCGCAGGCCGGATGGCGGCTGGAGCCTCCAGGTGCATATCGCCGACGTGGCGCATTACGTTCGAACGGGGACGGCGCTGGATCAGGAAGCGAGGCAGCGCGGGACTTCGGTGTACTTTCCGGACCGCGCCGTGCCGATGCTTCCGGAGGCGCTGTCGAATGGGATGTGTTCGCTGAAGCCGCGTGAGGAGCGGCTGGTGATGAGCGCGCTGATGGAGTTCGACGGCACGGGAAACATGCAGAGCGCGCGAATGACTTCGGGCGTGATTCGCTCGGCGGAGCGAATGACTTATACCGATGTGAATAAAGTGATCGAAGGCGACGCGGAAGCTTCGGTGCGCTATGCGGGCTTGGCTGCGCATTTTCGCAACATGAAAGAGCTGGCGCTGCTGCTGAACAAGCGGCGCAACGAACATGGCTCGATCGATTTCGATTTGCCCGAGCCGGTGATTGAGTTCGACGAGCAACAGCGCATGACCAATATCGTGCGGAGCGAACGGAACATCGCGCACCGGCTGATTGAAGAGTTTATGCTTGCGGCGAACCGCGCTGTGGACGGGTATTTGCTGAAGCGCGGAACCGCGTCCTTGCATCGCGGGCATGAAAAGCCGGATGCGAGGAAAGTTTTGGAGTTCGAAGAGCTGGCGCGAGCGTTTGGTTATTCGCTGGGCGTCGCGGATTTGCACCAGGGGGAAGTGGCCGTGCGGCACGGGCGCGTGCCTGCGCCGGCAAAGGCCGGGCGGCCGGATTCTTATGGGCATGGGCGCGAGCGTGGAATGAAGGTGGCGCTGCCGGGTGCCACGGAGCTGAAGATTACACCGCACCATTATCAGCGACTGCTTCGCAAGCTAACGGGCAAGCCGGAAGAGCGCATTGTTTCTTACTTGATGCTGCGCTCGCTGAAGCAGGCGCGCTACGCCGCGGAGCCGCTTGGACATTTTGCGCTGGGGTTTGACGAGTACACACATTTCACTTCGCCGATTCGGCGGTATCCGGACTTGATCGTTCACCGCATTTTGAAGTGGGCTTTGGAGCATCCGCATGTTGGCTCGCCCACGGCGAGCCATGCGGCGCGCGGCGTGGAAGCGACGCTTTATTCGGAGACGCAGCTTGAGGAGATCGCGTCGGAAACTTCGGAAGCGGAGCGCCGCGCGAATGGTGCCGAGCGCGAGTTGATGGATTGGAAGACGGCGCAGTTCATGGAGCAGCATCTCGGCGAAGAATACGAAGCGCTGATTATTTCTGTACAGAAGTTTGGATGTTTTGTCGAGCTGTTCGAAGTTTTCGTGGAGGGATTGCTGCCGATCAACGCGCTTGAAGATGCAGCGGGTGCGCGCTGTGTCTTCCGCGAGCGCGATCATGCGATTGTCGCGCTGGCCGGAGGCGAAGGGCGGCGCGGCGCGCCTGGCTCGCGTCGTGGACGCGGTGCTGCGCCCAAAGAGCGTGCCTGGCATCTGGGCGACCGCGTGCACGTTCGAGCGGAGCGCATTGACGCGATGCGGCGGCGGGTGGAGTTCGCGATTGCCGAGGTTGCGTAGTCGATTCGAATTGTGCGCGGAATCGCATTTCTGAACGCTCGCGAGATTCTGTTATTCTGAAGAGCCATATAAACAGCGACCGCCCCAGCCTTGTGGCTGCGCCATATTCAAAAGAGAGGAAACATCCACCGTGAGTACGTCCACAGCTTCGGAACGCGCCGTGAAGCGCGTCCACAATTTCAATGCGGGGCCGGGGGCTTTGCCGCTTCCTGTGCTTCAGCGCATCCGGGAAGAATTGCTTGATTGGCGCGGCAGCGGGATGTCCGTGATGGAGATGAGCCACCGGTCGCCGGAATTCGAGAGCATTAATGCGGCTGCGGAAGCGGGATTGCGCAAGCACCTCGCGATTCCAGATGACTACGCGGTGCTTTTTTTGCAGGGCGGCGGCAGTATGCAGTTCACGATGGCGCCGATGAACCTGTGCTTACCAGGGAAGCCCGTGGACCTGATTCACACTGGGACTTGGACAGCGAAGGCGCTTGGAGAGTTGAAAAAAGGCATCCTGCACAACGTGGCAGCGTCAACAGAAGCAGACAAATTCGCGCGGCTTCCGCGCAAGGACGAGATCAAGTATTCGGCGGAGGCTTCTTACGTGCACATGTGCACGAACAACACGATTGAAGGCACACAGTGGACGGAGATGCCTGTCACAGGCGGCGTGCCACTTGTTGCGGACATGTCTTCGGATATCGCTTCACGGCCCGTCGACGTGAAAAAATTCGGGCTTATCTTCGCCGGCGCGCAGAAAAATCTTGGGCCAAGCGGCGTCACCGTCGTGATTGTACGGAAGGACCTTGCCGAGCGCGCGGACAAAAATCTGCCGACGCTTCTGCAATACCGCACGCACATCAAGGAGAAGTCGCTGTATCACACGCCGCCGACGTTCGCGGTGTACATCGTGGGCTTGGTGATGGAATGGATCGATGCCGAAGGCGGCATCACCGCGATCGAAAAAAGCAACAACACCAAGGCGAAGCTTCTCTACGACACGCTTGAAGAGAGCAATGGGTTTTATCGCTGCCCGGTGGAAAATTCCTCGCGCTCGAAAATGAACGTGGTTTTTCGTGTTGCTGGCGGGAATGAAGACATCGAAAAGCAATTCGCCGTGGAAGCTGCCGAGGCGGGCCTTGTTGGCACGCCGGGGCACCGATCGGTGGGCGGGATGCGCGTATCGCTTTACAACGCCGTGACGCTAGGCGCCGTCGAAGCTCTTACCTGCTTCATGCACGAGTTCCAACGGACGCGGGGCTAATAAAGATTAGAAAATCGGATAGACCAGCTGGCTGGAAGCCGGCGTTACAGCGGAACTCGCCACGCACACCGCATTGCAGGACGATGAATAATCACAGATCGCACAGGCAAGAGTGCTTGTGCTCCCCGCCGGCCTTGCCGCCAACCCATTTTCCACGCGAACGCATGTTTCCCCTTGTACTTCGACAAGAGTGGGCGTAATGTCTCTTGTCGAAGTGACAGGGGAATCCGTTGATGGCGCAAAAGAGAATTGAACTTCCACAAGGCACGCTGGACCTGCTGATTCTTCGCACGCTGGCGCTCGAACCGCAGCACGGTTGGGCCATTTCCGAGCGCATCCACCAGATCTCGAGCGACGTACTGCTGATCCAGCAGGGTTCGCTCTATCCAGCGCTGCACCGGCTCGAGCGTCGCGGGTGGATCAAAGCGAAGTGGGGCACGTCGGAGAACAACCGCCGCGCGAAATACTACGAACTCACTAAAACCGGCCGCAAGCAGCTTGAGCTTGAAAAGGATTCCTGGAAAAAATTGGCGGCTGCCGTCGCGCAGATTCTGGAGACGGCGTAAGGAGGCTCGGTGTTCAACGATCTGTTCTTCCGCCTTCGTTCCCTGTTCCGCCACGATACCGTCGAATCGGAAACGGACGCGGAGCTGCGCTTTCACTTCGATCAACAAGTCGAGAAACACATGAAGTCCGGGCTCACGAGGGAAGAAGCCCTGCGGAAGACGCGGATCGATTTTGGCGGGCACGAACAGCTCAAGGAAGAAATCCGCGAGGCGCACGGCGTGAATCTCATCGAGACACTCTTTCAAGATATTCGTTACGGGTTGCGGATTCTCGGGCGCACACCGGTGATCTCCTGCGTTGCGGTGCTCTCGCTGGCTCTTGGCATCGGTGCGAACACGGCGATCTTCAGTCTGATTGACACCGTGATGCTGCGAATGCTTCCCGTGCAAGAGCCCAAAGAGTTGGTACAGGTGCGGATTCGAGACCCGAGGTCGCCAAATGACGAGCCCGAACCCACATTCACAAATCCCCTCTGGGAAGAGCTGCGAAATCGGCAGGATTTTTTCTCGGGTATTTTCGCGTGGAGCTTGACGCAATTCGATCTCTCGCAAGGCGGTGCCGTGCACGACGTAAACGGCATGTTTGCGAGCGGCGAGTACTTTTCGACGCTGGGTATCCGCCCCGCCGCCGGCCGCTTGATCACGGCAGCTGACGACAAGCGCGGCTGCCCAGGCGTTGCTGTATTGAGCTATGGCTTTTGGCAGGATCATTTTGGCGGGGCGCAGAACGCCGTGGGCAGCACGCTCTCTCTCGACAACCACATCTTCAACGTAATCGGCGTAAGCGCGCCGGGTTTCTTCGGCTTGGAGGTGGGCAACAAGTTTGACGTCGCCATTCCGGTTTGTGCCGCTGAAATTTTCGACGGGCCGAAATCGCGGATGGACCGGCGTTCCTGGTGGTGGCTGAACGTGGCGGGCCGCAGCAAACCTGGTATGACTCCCGAGCAATTGATGGCGCGGCTCGGCGTGGTTTCGCCTCTGGTCTTTGCAGCAGCGTTGCCGCAGGACTGGGAGGTCAAAGATCAGCAATACTTTCTCAAGCGGTCTTTCCAGCCCATTCCAGCCGCGACTGGTACTTCTTATCTGCGCCGGCAATTCACACAACCGCTTCATATTCTGATGGGCGTCGTGGGGCTCGTGCTGGTGATCGCCTGCGCCAATATTGCGAGCTTGATGCTGGCCCGCGCGTCCGCGCGGCACAAGGAAATCGCCGTGCGCAAAGCACTGGGCGCTTCGCGGGCGCGGCTGATTCGGCAATTGCTTACGGAATGCGTGTTGCTTTCCACCGCCGGCGCGCTCCTCGGCATTCTCTTTGCCCGTTGGGGAAGTACGCTGTTGGTGCGCTACATTTCGACGGGAGACAACAAAGTTTTCCTCGATCTGTCTTTCGACTGGCGAATCTTGTGCTTCACCGCAGGCGCGGCGATCTTCACAGGGATTCTCTTTGGCGTGCTGCCTGCGTTTCGCTCCACGCGCGTCTCGCTGACTTCGGCGATGAAAGGCAGCCAGGCCGTCGATACCGAAAGTCGCGCCAAATTTTGTCCGGGAAAATGGATCGTCGCTTCGCAAGTGGCGTTGTCGCTTGTGCTGCTGGTAGCCAGCGGCCTGTTTTTGCGCAGCCTGGTGAAACTTGTCACCATGGACGTGGGTTTCGACCGGAACAGTGTCCTTATCGTTCGCGCGAATCTGCACAACGCGAAAGTGCCGGCGGAGCAACAGCCTCCGATGTTCGATGAAATCGAGAACCGGTTACGGACGCTACCCGGCGTGGTCTCCGCGAGCCGGTCCGTCATGACTCCCGTCAGCAATTACGTTTGGAACAGTGACCTTGAGGTGGATACGCCAAATGCGCCGACGGGCGATGCCGCGCTGGCGTTCTTCAATTTCATCTCGCCTGGTTACCTGGGGACCGTGCGCACGCCGCTCCTCGCTGGCCGCAACTTTAACGACGGCGACACGCAGACTGCTCCTCGCGTCGCCGTCGTCAATGAAACCCTGGCGCGGAGATTCTTTCCAAATGGAGATGCCCTCGGGAAATACTTCCGTGTGCACGCGGATCCAGGTAAGCCGGAACCGCCCATCCAAATTGTTGGACTGGCGAAAGATGCCAAATACGAATCGCTGCGCGAGGAGGCTCACGCCACAGCGTACTTTCCCATTGCGCAAGTAACGGAGCCTGTGGAAGAACAGGTGTTCGAGCTGCGAACAGCAATGCGTCCGTCGGCGCTTGTGCCCGCCGTGCAGGAATCCGTGGCCGGCGTGAGCAAAGCGGTTCCACTCGATTTCGGCACGCTCGCCGAGCAAGTGGATGATTCGCTGGTGCAGGAACGACTCCTCGCTACCCTCTCCACATTTTTTGGCACTTTGGCTCTGCTGCTGGCGATGATCGGCTTATATGGTGCGTTGAGTTATCTGGTGGCGCAGCGCCAGCGTGAATTCGGGATTCGTATGGCGCTTGGTGCGCCGCGGGATTCCATACTTCGACTGGTGATGCGCGACGTGATCATTGTTCTTGCTGGTGGCCTCGCGGCAGGAGCCTGCCTGGCCTTGGTAACCGTCGGCGTGCTGCAAAAAATGTTGTTCGGGCTTGCGCCTCATGACACTTTCACGTTTATTTCCGCGATTGGCGTGCTTTCCGCCGTCGCAATCGTCGCCGGTTACTTGCCTGCGCGGCGCGCCATGCGCGTCGATCCGATGGTGGCTTTGCGGTACGAGTAGTCCGGCGGCGTCTCGTAAGTTTTTGTAACGCGCCAGGAGTCCGTTCGTCATGTTCAGCGATTTGTCTTTTCGTCTACGCGCGTTGTTTCGACGCGGGGCTATGGAGGCTGAGATGGACGAGGAACTTCATTCGCACTTTGACAGGCAAATAGAGAAATATGTTGCTTCTGGCGTGCCGCGCGAAGAAGCGGTTCGGCGCGCCCGTCTGGAATTCGGTGGACACGAACAACTCAAGGAAGATTGCCGTGATGCGCGAGGCGTTGGTGTTGTCGAAACTCTACTTCAGGACGTGCGCTACGCTCTGCGGATACTGCGCAGCAACCCCGGGTTTACTGCCGTCGCCATTCTTACTCTCGCGCTCGGCATCGGCGCGAATACCGCTATCTTTTCGGTGATTGATTCCGCCCTACTGCGGCCGTTGCCGTACCGCGATCCGACGGGGTTAGTGATGGTCTGGGAGAATGATACGCAGCATCCGAACCCGCACAACACTGTGTCTCCGCCAGACTTTCTGGACTGGCAGAGCCGGAATAGTGTGTTCGCCGAGATGGCGGCGATTTTCGATCAACATGCCAATCTCACGGGGAACGGACTTCCGCAGGAGGTTGTTTTACAGGATGTTTCCGCGAATTTCTTTTCCGTGTTGGGCGTGACTCCGATCCTGGGTCCTGGTTTTACGGCAGAAAATGGCAAGGCGGGCCACGACAACGTAGTTGTGCTTAGCCACGGCTTCTGGAAGGAACGATTTGCCGGCGACGCCGCGGTCATCGGAAAAACCCTCCTGTTAAACGGCCACGCGCAAACTATTGTCGGTGTAGCCCCGGAAAACTTCGGCTGGTTCATCAAGGACGGCTCGTTCACCGGCGCAAAACCGCAGATGTGGACTCCTTTTGTATTTCCTGCTTCGTTCAGCGACCGCAAGGAGGTCGGCCGCTTCCTGAGCGTCGTGGCCCGCCTGAAACCGGGAGCAGCCGTTTCGCAAGCGAAATCGGAGATGAACACGATCGCGGCGCGCATCGCCGAGGAATATCCCGATTTCAATGGCTACTGGGGAGCCAACGTCGTGCCGGTGCGCGATCAGATTTCCGGCGATCTGCGGCCTGCGCTATTGATCTTGTTCGGAGCGGTGGCATTCGTACTGCTGATTTCTTGCGCGAACGTATCGAGTCTGTTGTTGGCGCGTGCGGCTGCGCGCGAAAGAGAGTTTGCGGTGCGAACAGCCCTAGGCGCGAGCCCTTGGCGCATCGCGCGGCAGCTACTGACGGAAAGCGTTTTGCTCGCGCTGATAGGAGGGACAATCGGTGTGGCGCTAGCGGTGGGGGGCACAAACCTTCTGCTTGCCGCGAGCCCGGGGAATCTCTTGGATTTGCGTTCGATTCCCATTGACTGGCGAGTGATGGCTTTCGCCGGCGGGGCCACGTTGCTCGCGGGCATGCTTTTCGGCGTGCTGCCTTCCTACATCTGCGCGCATTCCGGGATTTCAGAAACGCTGAAGGAAGGCGGGCGCGGCTCGTCGGCGGGAAAGAGGCGGCAGATCGCGCGAGGAGCGTTCGTGGTTGTACAAATGTGCCTTGCGCTCGTTTTGCTGGCAGGTTCGGGGCTATTGATTCGCAGCTTTGTTCGACTGATAGGAGTGGACCCAGGTTTTGACGCGAGTCATCTACTCACCTTCAAGGTGTCGCTGCCATCCTCGAAATATGGGAATGATAAGGCGATTCTCGCGTTCTTCCAGCAGCTACAGTCGCGAGTGTCGCATCTTCCAGGCGTGCGTTCTGTCAGCATGAACAGCTTTCCACCCTTTTCAGGGCTTGGATCGGCTACCGGCGTTCATGTTCTTAGCCAGCCGGGACGGTCACTGATGGATCTTCCCGAGGCCTCGGTTCGCGTCGTGGGGGCGGATTATTTTGCCACGATGCAAATTCCTTTGCATGCTGGCCGCACCTTCAATGAGCAGGAGCTGACTGAAGAGCGGCACGTGGTCATCATCAATCAGGCGTTTGCGGATCAATACCTAAAAGGCGTGAATCCTCTCGGCCAAAAAGCCGTCATCTACATGAAGAGCCTCGAGGAAAGCAAGAACACGCCGTCGGAAATTATTGGCGTGGTTGGCGACGTCCGCCAAATGGGGCTGGATACGCCTGCTGAACCGACGGTTTATTGGCCGCACCCCGAGCTGGTCATCTCAGAAATGACGATTGTTGTTCGAACCGCAAACGAGCCACTCGCGCTGGTCTCCGCGGTGCGAAACGAGCTGCAGCAAATGGACCCTGAGCAACCGATGGCCGCCGTTTCCACTATGGATCAGCTCCTCGCGGGCACGCTCTCGCGTTCGCGATTCACGACGCTCGTACTCGGTGTATTCGCAGCTCTTGCGCTCGTCCTCGCATGTGTTGGAATTTATGGCGTGATTGCCTATAGCGTGACACAGCGAACTCAGGAATTCGGCATCCGCATGGCGCTTGGGGCAAATGGTCGAGACGTATTCCGTCTCGTTCTTGGCGAAGGAACTCGCTTGACACTTTTTGGCATCGGTCTCGGAATTGTGGCTGGGCTTGTCGTCACACGGCTTATGGCGACGTTACTGTACGGAGTCAGCGCGACGGATCCGCTCACGTTTACGGCTGTGACGCTACTTCTGGCTTTTGTCGCGCTGGCGGCTTGTTACATACCAGCTCGTCGGGCCACAAAGGTGGATCCCATCGTGGCGCTGAAATACGAATAATTCGTGATGCAATAAAAAGGCGCAGGAACTGCTCTCGCGAGCGGTCCCTGCGCCTTGCTATTTAACGACTGTTCTTAAGCGAGATCGAAGAGCAGAACTTCGGCGTTGTCGACGCCGGTCAGTTCGACGGATTTTTCTTTCGAGATGGCCGCGCCGTCGCCCTCTTCCAGCTTGGTGCCGTTCAGCTTCACGCTGCCACGTGCAACTTGCACGTATGCATGCCGCTCTGGCTTCAGCTCGTGCTTTACTGCTTCGCCTTTGCTCAGCAATGTCGCGTAGAGTTCGTTGTCTTGACGGATTTTCACGGAACCGTCGCGCCCATCCGGCGAAGCGATCAGGCGCAGCTTCCCGCGCTTTTCCTCTTCGCTGAAGTTCTTCTGGCCGTAGACCGGCTTCAGACCCTTCTGTTCCGGAAACATCCAGATTTGCAGCAGGTGCACGGGCTCGGTCTTGGACGCGTTGAATTCGCTGTGGGTCACGCCGGAGCCGGCGCTCATGTACTGGACGTCGCCGGGACGCATCACGGAACCTGTGCCCATGCTGTCGCGGTGTTCCAGCGCGCCTTCCAGCACGTAGGTGACGATTTCCATGTCGCGGTGGGGGTGCGTGGGAAAGCCCTCGCCGGGCGCGACGCGGTCGTCATTCAAGACGCGCAGAGTGCGGAAATGCACATGCTTGGGGTCGTAATAGTCGGCAAACGAAAACGTGAAATAAGTATCCAGCCAGCCGTGGTTGAAATGGCCGCGTTCCTGGCTTTTGCGGATATCGATCATCGGTCCACCTCCCGGTTTGACACGAGCATATTACTCGTTATAACGACTATTGTCAAGAGGCACATCTGGCAACTGCGTTTATCGTCCCAGCCGTCGTCTCGCCTTCGCACAACGCCAACATCTGCTTGGATTTAGAGGTACTTCCGTCCCATTCCCGGCAGCCCCCCTTTGGTATAGACTGGTGTAGTCACAGTCATCTGCCGTCTTTGCTTTCGAGGATTGCCCTATGGATTCCGCGCCGACCGCAACGCAAACGAAAAAGCCCGAAAGTGCCGCCGCCCCCCGCGAAACGCTCACGGTGACGGACAACCGCACCGGTAAGTCTTACGAGATCCCCATAACACACGGCTCCATCCGCGCCATGGACCTCAGGCAGATTAAAGTGGACCCCACCGAATTCGGCATGATGAGTTATGACCCGGCGTATAACAACACGGCGTCCTGTATCAGCAAAATCACTTTCATCGATGGCGATGCCGGCATCCTGCGCTACCGAGGCTATCCGATCGAAGAACTCGCCGAAAAAAGCACCTACCTGGAAACAGCTTTTCTGCTGCTACACGGAGAACTGCCGACCGCATCGCAACTCAAGGAGTGGACGTATAACGTCACCCATCACACCTTCATTCACGAAAGCATCAAGAAATTTCTGGACGGATTTCACTACGACGCGCACCCCATGGGGATGATGATCTCCACGATCGCGGCGCTTTCGACCTTCTATCACGATGCGAAAGATATCTTTGATCCGGAATCGCGCCGCAAGCAGACCTATCGGCTGGTCGGCAAGATGCCCACAATTGCGGCGTTCTCTTACCGGCATACTCTGGGGATGCCCTTCGTCTATCCAGACAACGAACTCAGCTATCCCGGCAATTTTTTGAACATGCTTTTCCGCACCACGGAGACGAAGTACCGCCCGAATCCCACGCTCGAACGGGCGCTCGATGTTCTTTTTATCCTTCACGCGGATCACGAGCAGAACTGCTCAACGAACACCATCCGCGGAGTCGGCAGTTCGCACGTCGATCCCTATTCGGCTACGGCCGCGGCCATCGCCGCGCTATATGGGCCGTTGCATGGCGGCGCGAACGAAGAAGTACTTCACATGTTGCTGGAGATCGGCTCGGTCCAGAAAGTGCCGGAGTTTATCAAGCGCGTGAAAGCCGGTGAAACCAAGCTGATGGGCTTCGGCCACCGCGTTTACAAGCACTACGACCCGCGCGCCCGCATTATCAAGCGCGTGGCTTACGAAGTTTTTGAATTAATGGGCAAGAATCCGCTGCTGGAAATCGCCCTAGAGTGCGAACGTATCGCCCTCGAAGACGACTATTTCATCAAGCGCAAGCTCTATCCCAATGTGGACTTCTATACCGGCCTGATTTACCAGTCCATGGGCTTTCCGATTTCCATGTTCCCGGTGCTCTTTGCGATTCCGCGCACGTCTGGCTGGATTGCCCAATGGCAAGAGATGCTGCTGGACCCAGAACAGAAAATTGCCCGGCCGCGCCAAATTTATCTCGGTCACGACACGCGCCAGTACGTCCCCATAGACCAGCGGAGCTGACGGCAACCCCCAATCCAAAACCAAAATGGGCTCACAAGAAAAACAATTTTCAATATCACGATTTAGTACCTATTCCGGCGTTGTCGCTCGACAATCTGGTTTGGCCGGGTATAGTTGACCGAGAGAGGTAGTATGTCGCAGCCCCCGAATTCGACTGGAACTCCTGCGGTACGCCGGCGCAGCCAGCGCGTGCTGATGCAAGTCGCCGTCCGCGTTCGCGGAAAGGACTCGCAAGGCAATGCGTTTGAGGAAGAAACCGAGACGCTGGCCATCAACGCACATGGCGCCTTGATTCTGGTAAACGCCCGCGTCACCAGCGGCAGCAAAGTGATGATGCAACACAAGCGCACGCAGGAAGAACAAGAGTGCCATGTGGTGTTCCTTGGTCCCGTGCGCGGAGGCAAGGCCGAAATCGGGCTGGAATTTTCCGAGCCGCGCCCCACTTTCTGGCGCGTCGCGTTTCCTCCTGAAGGCTGGACGTCAAAACATCCGGATGCCCGCCCAATCTCCCTCTCCCGCACGGAAAAATTGTAGTTTCTAGTATCCCGCTCCCAACTGGTTTTCGCTCTTTGCGAAATAGGCAAGAAAGCTTTGATCGGGGCGGCCCTATTCGGAGCGCAGGCAGAGGATTGGTTCGATGCGTGCTGCGCGTCTGGCAGGGAAATAAGTGGCGAGCAGTGCAACGAGTGTCAGCAAGAGTGAAATGGCGACGAAGGTCGCGGGGTCCGCGGCATTGATGCCAAAGAGCAGGCTGCGCATCAACCTCGTGAGAACCAAAGCCGCTGCCAATCCTATGACTACACCATATACGGCAAGCGCCATCCCTTTAACGACCACCAGCTTTAGGATTTCGTGCCGCGTAGCGCCTAGAGCCATGCGGATGCCGATTTCACGCGTTCCCTGGTTGACGAGAAAGGCCATCACGCCGTAAATCCCGATGGTTGCGAGGGCCAGAGCGGCTCCGGCAAAGAGCCCCAATAAAAGCATCGAAAATCTGCGCCGAGCCAGCGATTCGGCAACGCGTTCGTCCATCGTCCGCACGGAATACATGGGGAGGTCTGGATCGATGCCGCGCAGTTCCTGCTTGATCGCCGGCGAAAGCGCGGACGGTTCACCATGGCTGCGCACGACCAGTGTCAAGGCGCGAGTGGGATACTGCGTTTGCGCCAGGTAAAAAGCGATGCGAGGATCGGAATCTAGGGATTCGTGTTTCACGCGCCCAACGACACCCACAACCGTTAGCCACGGCTCCTCGGATTCCACCATGTGAATGCGCTTGCCGACAGCGTCTTGCCCGGGCCAAAGCAGCTCGGCCATGAATTCGTCGATCATCACGACCGGCGTTTTTCCACCCATGTCTTCTGCGTTGAAAAAACGCCCGCTGCGCAGCGGAATTTCCATCGCCTGAAAATACCGTCCGCCAACGACGCGCGCGTCAGCATTCAGAAACTTCTCGCCTGGGAGCGGCGTTCTTCCCTCGACGGTGATCGGCGTCCATGCAAATGCCTGGCTGAGCGGGAGCGCCGTGATGCCTCCGGCGGCGACGGCGCCGGGTATTTGTTCGAGCGCGGTCCAGAGCTGGCGGTACGTATTCTCGATGGTCTGCTTGTCACCATATCTTTGGCCGTTGAGCGCCAGTTCGAACGTCAGCACATTTCTCGGATTGAAGCCTGGCGCGACGTTCTGCAATCGCGCGAAACTGCGGATCAATAGGCCCGCTGCAATCAGAAGCACCACGGATAAGGCGAGTTCCGAAACCACCAGCAAGCGCCTCATGTTGTTGCCGCGCCCCCACACGGCGCTCGCTCCCGATGAGCCTCGGTTCGCATCCTTCAGCGTGGTGTTCAAATCGATCCGCGAAACGCGCAGCGCGGGCGCAAGCCCGAAAAGAATTCCCGAAAAAATGGAAAGCAGCAGTGTGAAGAGCAGAACGCGCCCGTCAATGCCGATATCCGCCAGCCGCGGGATGCTTTTCGTGCCCAGAGCGTCGATGAGGTTCATGCTTGCCAGGCACAAAATCACGCCCAACACGCCTCCCATCAGGCTCAGCAGCACGCTCTCCGTCAGCAGTTGGCGAATGATGTGTCCACGACTTGCCCCGAGAGCCGCGCGCACGGCGATTTCCTGCTGCCGTGCCATCGCGCGCGAAAGCAAAAGATTCGCCACATTTGCACACGCGATCAACAGCACAAATCCAACCGCGCTGAGCAGCACCAGCAACGCGCTCCGCACGTCGCCAACAACCTGCTCCAGCAGCGGCACAATTCCAAACGTCAGCCCGCCATTCGGCGGATACGATTCCGGATAATCACGCCGGAGGCGCGCGGTGAGCGTGTCCATCTCTGTCTGCGCCTGTGGTAGCGATACTCCCGGCTTCAGCTTCCCCACAATGTTGTAGTCTTCGTGCGTTCGAACTCCCGCGGCCTTCGGCCCCAGAGCGAACGGCAAAAAGACATCCGGCTGATCCGGCCCGTAAAGTGTCGGCAAAACTTCATGCGGCAGAGAAAAACTCTTCGGCAGTATCCCAACTACCTCATAAGTTTTCCCATTGATGGTGATGGATTTCCCGAGCATCTGCGGATCGCTGCCATAGCGCCGCGCCCACATGCCGTAACTCAAAACCGCGGTGGAGGGACGATCCGGTGCATCTTCATCCAGCAGAAAGAGCCGTCCCGCGACCGCCTTCGCGCCGAGCATGGGAAGAAGATTCGACGACACTCGCACGGTTCCGACGCGCTCCGGTTCGCCCTCGCCGGTCAGATTATCGTTGCTGCCGGAAGCAATGGCGATTTCCTCGAAACCATGATGCCCGTTCTTGATGTCGAGATACTGCGCAGTGGAGAACCAATCCTGCAAAATGTCCAGGCCCGGCGAACGGTTCCACAAAATTACGAGCCGGCTGGCGTCCTTATAAGGAAGAGGGCGTAGCAAGAGCGCATTTGCAACGCTGAAAATCGAGGTATTCGCTCCAACGCCGATGGCCAGAGACAAGACGGCCACCAGCGTGAAACCGGGATTATTGACGAACGCCCGAAGTGCGATGCGAAGATCCTGAGTCAGAAAGTTCATGTCAAACTGGGGCCATCCTAGCACGATAGATGAACGCCGAAGACTTAGACGCAGAAAAATAAATCTCCTCTCTCCACGGGCGTAACATCGAGAGAGTGCCGTTCGTCGAAGAGAAAGCGGGGCCGTCGAGTGCTCCAGAAAACCGCGAGTTTATGAAAAACGCACTGCGTAGAACCGTGACGTCTCTTCTGTTGATGGTCTTGGTTGCGCTGGCGGCGCGGTTGGCGTTCGCGTGGTATGAGGTGAGGCAATTCGCCCCGCAAGTTCTGAGCATCGTTCCGTTTCAGACGGAAACGGGCCATATCGCCTACTCGATTGCCACCGGAAAGGGATTTTCTTCGCCTTTTCAAAGAGACACCGGCCCAACGGCTTGGCTCGCTCCTGTCTATCCTTATCTTCTTGCGTGCATTTTCAGAGTGTTTGGTATCTACTCCCTCCATTCTTTTTTCGCCGCGCTTTCACTTAACATTTTGTTCTCCGCTGCCGCATGCGTTCCTGTTTTCTATGCGGGCAAGCGCATCGCCGGCCTCGGCGTCGCCAGCGCCGCCGCATGGCTGTGGGCTTTGTTCCCTAACGCCATCATCATTCCGTTCGAATGGATCTGGGACACGTCTTTGTCGGCGCTCTTGATGACAACTCTGCTGTGGGCCACGGTGGAACTGGCGGAATCACGGCGCGTCCGCGATTGGTGCTTCTACGGGCTCTTGTGGGGTTTCGCGCTGCTCACCAATCCTGCCGTGGCTCTGCTCCTACCTGTGCTGCTGGCTTGGGCCGCATCTCATACTCGCGATCGCGAACGCGCGGCAGCGTGGCTCGCCCGGCCCGCACTGGCCGCAGGCCTCGCGCTTCTCTGCTGTGTGCCCTGGACTATTCGCAACTACGCTCAATTCCACAAGTTCATCCCGCTGCGTTCCAATTTTGCGTTCGAACTGTACATCGGCAATAACGAAAACTACGACGACCAGCACAAATCTCGGCCCGGCGCGATCACGCAAGACCGCGAAATCCTGCGCTACCTGCACATGGGCGAGACCGCCTTCATGGAAGAAGAAAAAAGAAAAGCTGTAGCATTTATTGTGGAGCATCCGCGAATCGAGTCGTGGCTCATCGCCCAGCGATTTGTGGACTTCTGGGCGGGTACGTCTACCCCGTTGGCTGCACTTCGCCAAGCGGATTCGCTCTGGCTCCGCTTAATCCTTCTGTGCAATGACGTGGCGCCGCTCTGCGCTTTTTTGGGCGTTATTGTTCTTTTTCTTACGAAAAATACCTATGCGTGGCCGGTTGTCGCCATTCCTGTGGTCTTTCCACTGCTTTACTACGTGACGCACACCTCGCTGCGCTACCGCCATCCCATCGATCCGATAGTCCTCCTTCTTGCAACCATAGGCGTGCACGGACTGTGGCGCTGGTGCTCGCGCAACTCAGCAAAGCGCCAGTCGCGGAATCTTCCGCAGCCTAATACAAGTGAAAATATCCGTCGTGTTGTACGAGGCGGACGGGCACGCCAAAGAGCGAAGATAAATGCCCTGCCGTGAGAATTTCCTGTTTCCCGCCGTCGGCCAGAATGCGGCCCTCTCGCAGCAGAACCACGCGTTCGATTTCTGGAATGATTTCAGCGACGTGGTGAGTCACCAGCAGAATGCCGAGCCCGCTCTGCGCCAGCTTCCGCATCGTATCCCGCAGCTGAAATTGCGCCGCGATGTCCAGCGCGTTGCTGGGCTCATCGAACAGCAGCGTTTGCGGATCGTGCACCAGGGCCCGGGCAATCAGCGTCCGTTTGGCTTCCCCGGAAGACATCTGCGAAACAGCGCGATGGGCGAGATGCGCAATCCCTAAACGCGCGAGCGTCGCCTCTGCGCGCGCCAGGTGCTCAGGGTCAGGATGGTGATGCGGAAAAATCCGCGTGCTGCTGAAAAAGCCGGAAAGCACGACGTCACGCCCGGTGGCCTCCGTGGTACAAGAAGCCAGCAGATCCGGTGAGACGATCCCCAGCAGCGAGCGCAACTCGAAGATGTTCCAGCGCTCACGCCCCAAAATCGAAATCGAAGAGCCTTCGCGCGCCACGGGATAGCACTCGCGCGTAATCGTTTTGATCAGCGTGGATTTGCCGCAGCCATTGGGGCCGAGGATGCAAACATGTTCGCCAGCACCGATTCGAACAGACACGCGGTCGAGCGCCGGCCGCTCCGAAGACTCGCCACGCATCACGGTGACATCACATAGAGCTAAGAGTGGCGGTGGCGTGGGCATCCTGGATTCAGGCAATATGCGGACTATCTTAACCGAGCAAGATATGAAGGCAAGGACCCAAGAAAGTTCCTGCTTGCTCACTCTCCGCAACGATGCCGACTTTCTTCCCGGCCATGCATCCATTCGATTGTCTGCGGAAATGCAAATTCGGCCCTCTCCGACCACCAATCAATCACTTGAGCGCTTAATGGGGCTATCGCGAGAATGATCTTGAGATCACTGGCAGTCGGTACAGGTAACTAATAAAACGTCAAAGTGACGGGGAATCCAAAATCCCATCGCGGAGCATCATAATGGGCGGGATGGCGGTGATTATGCCTAGAATCAAGACCAAGGTAGCCTGGCTAAGCTTTAGCTTCCTGTTTTGGGCCTTGCCAGGTCGCGCTTTGGCCCAGTCGCTAGAGCCCCCTGTCGCCGCTGGAGTCCAGAGTGACCTTGGTGGGGCGTCGGCAACAGGGGCATCAGCCCGCGGGCAGTTAGCCGAGCCGCAGCCCCCCGGAAGCATCCACGGAACCATCGTTGACCGGACGGGAGCCTTTATCGTCGGAGCCCAGGTGAAACTTACAGAGGACGACCCATCCCAAAACCAAGAGGTCTCCTCCGACGACGGTGGGCAATTTTTATTTGCGAACGTCACTCCTGGACTCTTCCAGCTCACCATTGCGTTGACCGGTTTTGCGACGCAGACGTTGTCCGGGGTTCTGAGTTCAGGAGAGGTCTACACCGTTCCGCAAACGACGCTGGCCATCGCTAGCGCTAGTACTGAGATACGGGTCGTACCCACGGTGGTCGAAGTGGCGGAAGACGAGATCAAAGTGGAAGAGAAGCAGCGCGTGCTCGGCGTCATTCCAAATTTCTATGTCAGTTATATCTCCAACGCGGCTCCTCTCTCGCCGAAGCAAAAGTTTGAGCTCGCTTGGAAAACGAGTGTGGATCCCGTCACGTTCGGACTGAATGGGGCCATTGCGGGAATTCAGCAGGCGCAGAACGAATTCAGCGGATATGGGCAAGGCGCGCAAGGCTATGCCAAGCGCTATGGCGCTTCCTATACTAACCTTGTCACAGAGACGTTCATCGGAGGCGCGATCCTGCCGTCGCTCTTCAAACAAGATCCGCGCTATTTTTACAAGGGAAGCGGCAGCACGCGATCGCGAATTCTGTATGCGATTGCCAATTCCGTGATCTGCAAAGGCGACAATAAACGTTGGCAGGCCAATTACTCGGGTATCATCGGTAGCCTAGCCGCAGGCGGCATCTCCAATCTCTACTATCCGGCGCAAGACCGCAACGGAGTGTCGTTAACCTTCGAAAACGCTCTCATCGGAATTGGCGAAAGCGCCGCCGCCAATATCCTCCAGGAATTTGTCGTCCGAAGGCTGACGCCGGGCGCTTCCAAGGGCCAACAGGCCCAGCCCTAGAAGCTGACAGTTCGTTCCACTAACATTAGACCGAGACAATCTGACGGAATAGAGGAGTCACGGTGACGGTTCCACTCGGTCGGGCTTGGAGCAGTTCCCCAAGAACTGTCTGGTTCACTTTTCTCGGTGGATTCTTTTTCCTCACGTTTTTGCCGGTGTCCCGCGCCCAGGCACCTTCCGCAACTGCACAAGCTCCTCAAGCCCCACCGGCGGACACATCCCAAAACGCCCCCAAACCGGATGCGAAGGCATCCAATGACGAAATCGTCTCGCACGATACTCCTACGACCTTCAAGGTGCGCGTTAACTTGGTCCTCGTGCGCGTCGTCGTGCGCGATGGCAACGGCAAGATCGTCTCCAATCTAAAAAAGGAAGACTTTCAACTCGCTGACGAGCGCAAACCACAAATCATTTCCAGTTTCTCGATGGAAACTCCTGTTTCGCACGTGCCTACGGTGAAGATGGAGTCAGCAGCGGCAGCCTCCGAAGGAACCCCGGTGAAAGCACCAGAGCTTCCCCAAAGATTTGTCACGCTCTTTTTCGACGATATCCATCTCTCCATCCAGGATGCTATGCAGTCGAAGCAAGCCGCCACGAAGCTCTTCGCGGCCATGGGGGCTGGCGACCGTCTCGCCATCTTTACTACTTCCGGCCAAGTCAAGCAGGATTTTACGGCCGATCGGGGGAAACTTGAAGAAGTACTGCAGCGAGTCGTGCCGCGCCCGCTCTCCCAGAGCTCTCCCAACGACTGCCCGCCGATGACCTTTTACGAAGCCTATGAGATCGTGGACGTAAATGATCCTACGGCGCTGGCGGTGGCAACCCAGGACGTCGTCAATTGCAGCGGGGCCACCGGCAAGACAGCAGAAAGCCTCGCGCAGGCTGCGGCCCACCGGGAATTAAGCCTCGGGGAATCGCAGATTCAGTTTGCGCTTAGCAGTCTGGATGCATTGATTCGAAGGATGAGTGCGCTTCCCGGCCAGCGCATCATCGTCATGATGTCGCCGGGATTCTTCGTGACCCCATCGATGCACCAGACCGGCGGAATCATTGACCAGGCGACCAAGGCAAATATTGTGATCAACTCGATTGATGCGCGCGGATTGTATGTTTCCTCTGTCTTCGACGCATCCGACGCTACTCCGGTTGATCGTCGTACTATTGTCCTGAAGGATCAATGGGTCACGGCTGCGGAAACAGTACAGAGCGACGTGCTCGCAGAGTTCGCCGACGGCACCGGCGGAACTTTCTTTCACAACCGCAATAACATTGATCAAGGCCTGCTGCAGGCCGCGGTCGAACCGGAAGTTTCTTACCTATTGGGTTTTGCGCCCCAGAACCTTAAGCTCGATGGGAAGTATCACCGCCTGAAAGTGACGCTGACCAACAAGCAAAAATGGACGCTGCAGGCGCGTCACGGGTATTTCGCTCCGCATGGCGAAGCCGACCCTGAGGCGACGGCGAAAGAGGAAATCCGGCAGGCGATCTTCTCCCAGGAAGAACTAAGCGACCTGCCAATCGAATGCGCGACACAATTCTTCAAGAGCCCGAACGGCGTGCGCCTGTCGGTCGTTACCCACCTCGATACCAAGCCCCTTAAGTTCCGCAAGGCGGAAGACCGGAATGTGGACAACTTGTCGATCTCGATGGTCGTCTTTGACGAAAATGGAAACTTTCTTGCCGGTCAGGAGAAGATCCTCGACCTGAAGTTGAAGGATGCAACGTTGGAGCGCGTTAATAAGGCCGGCCTCAGCGTCAAATCCAGTTTCGATCTGCAACCGGGAACATTTCTGGTTCGCGTTGTTGTCCGCGATTCGGAAGGCGCCCAGATGGCAGCCATGAATCGCGGAGTGGTGATTCCCTAAGGATGCGGTTTCTTCCATCCATCCATGATCGCAATTCCGATAAAGACGTAGGTGAAGGTGCTTTTGGTTTTCGCGTTCAACGAACAGTCTAAACCCTACTTGAGGTGGCAACCGGAAACCGGCCCGCGATAGAGCATGGACTTTGAAGCGTCTTTGACTTGCCGGAAACGTGAAAGCGAAATCGCTGCGAAAAGGGACAAAAAATAAAAAGGAGGTGAAAACCGTAGGTTCTCACCTCCCGGGGTGGGGTGGGGTGTTACAGGACAATCCCCAGGCGGCCTTGCAGCCCTGCCCTGCCAGGCAGGTCTGCGGCCTCACTCGCTGATTCAGATGCGCTAGGAGACTCACCACCAAAGGGCTTGCCTTTGGGATTTTGTAGCACTGCGCTGCGCAGGTGTCAACGTCAAAAGCGAGTTGCGCCTAGTGGACGGCTCTTTCCGTTTGAACAACTCTATCTCTCGCTTTCACCACTCTCGTCATGGAAACCTACTGGCGCTCCAACGCACTTTCATGATGCGTGGCAGCCTGGCTCAGGACTGCTTCAGGCTGCCGCAGTTCGGACTCCACCGCATCGAGAAATTCCGGGAAAGACCTCGTGTCGTTTGCGCCCCAATAACCCACACTGACACGCATTGCCAGCGGACCTCGCAGTTGGCAGCTCTGGTTGTGCATAGCCAGCCGCGATTCCACGCGCTGACGAAGCACCGTGGCGCTCGGTTCCGCCGCATCCACTGCCAGCGCCGCGAACTGCGCCTCGCCCAGCCGTCCCAGAAAATCGCTGCGCCGGAAGCAACTGCCGGCCAATCCGGCCGTCTCGCGAACCGCTTGTTCGCACCCGATGGAACCCAGCTCTTCCTGCAGCGCGGAATAATTTTCTAGTAGCGCGCAGACCAGAACCAGCATGCCGCCAGAGCGCCTCGCCGTCTCCATCGAGCGCGTTCCCAGCGCGGTGAATCCGTCACGGTTGTACAGCCCGGTAACCTGGTCCCGGAGGAGATCGGCAAGACCTTCCAGGATGTTCCGCTCAAGTGCGGTACGCAGCACGCGCTCGAAGGTGCGTGTGTCCATGAAACCCTTCAGTAGATAGTCAATCGCCCCCTCGGAGAGGCTGCGGGTGGCGTAGCTCTTATCCGCGAGACCAGCAAAAACAATTAGCGGAATGCTGGGGGCGGCGCGGTGTACGCGGCGAACAGCCTCCAGCGGATCAGGCCTGCCAATAGAGAGATCTAGAAATATGGTTTCCGGTGCGGCCAGCTCGATGGTCGCAACCAGCATCGAGAGCGTCGAGACGAGGCTCAATTCCAGGGTGCTGTCGGGCCACGGATAAAGTGCGCGCAGAGATTCTGCGGCTTCTCCTGGAGAGCCCCCTGCCAGCAACACGCGAAATTTCTTTCCAGCCATGCGTGAAACCTCCCCTCGGCGGATTTCTCACCCGCCCCTCAGTGAAAAAAAGATAGCCCCCCAGAGTCGGAAGGAGATTCGCCTCATGCGAATCTTCTTCGCGAGACAACATTGGGCGAGACTGGAGAGGACAGCCTTCGGAATACAATCTTCCAAACTGCTTACACCTGGAACGCGAACATGAAGGAAGGGGTAAAGGTATTTTCGCGCAGCCGCGGGAAGTGTCAATAGACTCTGCCCTTGGGTACACGGAAGTGCCACTGCCGGCACATAGAGAAATGTGCTGGCTCGCGAAGGGCGGCGGCCAAAACCCGGCGTTCTTTATTTTGCCGTACCGGCGAGAATTGAACGGGCGGGAACGAAAATCTCGTCGATTTTCTCCGCCAGCACGAAATCGTAGTCGCTGATGCCTTTTACACTATGCGTGGTGAGGTCGATCACCACTTTGTTCCAGACGTTGAACCACTCCGGATGGTGGTTCATGGCTTCCGCAACGAGAGCGACGCGGGTCATATTGCCGAAGGCCGCGACGAAATCCTTGCATTCGTATTGCTGGTGCAGCTTGCCGTTGACGATTTTCCAGCCTGGCAATTTGGGAAGGAGTGCTTGTATTTCGGCATCAGTCAATTTTTTTGCGGGCATAATGTGGTCCTCCAGAAGCGCGAGCGAGGGGCAGCTCCATTATGTGCCGCGCGGCAAACATCGGCAAGATTGCAAAGGCTTGGACACTTGACGAATGGGTTGGGCATATTGCGCGCTGGGCAGGGCGCCGCAAGGCAGGCGTCTGTGCACGCTGATTGCGCGTTGAACCTGTCGCGTTCGTCGTTGAATGCCTGCGCGAATTCCATTATGGTAGAGGTTTCTTTTGCGGCAAAAATGCGCGGTGTGCGCCACGCGCTGCGACCTGACGGGGGAAATCGTGAAAAAGAAGATTCGAGTGATCCAATACGGCATTGGGCCGATCGGCGCGTCGATCGCGCGGCTGATGCGCGAGAAGCAAGCCATCGAGATTATCGGCGCCATCGATACGGACCCGGCAAAAGTGGGCCGCGACGTCGGCGAAGTAACCGGGGCGACGGATGCGCCCTGGGGCGTAAGAGTTTCCGCCGACGCCAAAGAAGTGCTGGAACAAGCGGCCGACGTGGTGATCCACTCGACGTCGTCATCGCTGCCGAAAGTGATGGACCAGTTGCTGGCGTGCCTCGAAGCAGAGGCGTGCATCGTTTCGACCTGCGAGGAACTGTCCTATCCGCTACGGACATATCCTGAACTGTCCGCGCAGCTGGATAAGGCCGCGAAGGATTGGGGCGTCGCACTCGTCGGAACGGGCGTAAACCCGGGCTTCGTAATGGACAAGCTGCTCATTACACTGGCGGCGGTTTCCCAGCGCATTGAACACGCGAAAGCATTACGCGTAGTGGATGCGTCCAAGCGGCGCCTGCCGTTGCAAAAGAAAATCGGTGCAGGCATGACGGAAGATGAATTTCGCGCCCAGGTGAAAGCGGGAGTTATCAAGCACGTGGGCTTGCCGGAGTCCGTGGCGATGATCGCGGACAGCCTGAACCTGCCAGTGGATGAGATTACCGAATCGATCGAGCCGAAGATCTCCACGGAGCGCGTGCAGACGGAATATTTGACGGTCGAAGCAGGGCAAGCTGCCGGCGTGCACCAAATCGCGCGCGGAGTGGGGGGCGGAAAGGAACTTGTGTACCTCGAGCTGCAAATGTACGTCGGCGCGAAAGATCCCGCCGACACCATGGCCTTGAAGGGCCATCCGAACATTAGCCTCGTGATTCCCGGTGGGACGCACGGGGATATCGCGACCGCCTCAGTGGTGGTGAACTCGATCCCCGTAATACTGGACGCTCCAGCTGGCTTACGGACAGCGCGCGACCTGCCGATCGGATTTTTCTCGCCTAACGCAAGGCCGTGAACAAAACCCTAACAGTGACTCGTCATTCGCGGAAGAAGCGAGAATCATCGGCACGATGCGAAGAACTAACTATGCCGCTTAGAACCCTTGGCCGGGTTGCATCGTGGGCATGCCCGAGTAGTGGACGTGGATGATGCGCCAGTTGCCTTGCATTTTGCGATAGATCTGGGTTTCGCGGCCATGAGTGGTGATAGGCTTGCCGTCCTTCCGGAACTTGGCGTTGAAATCCCAATAGAACTCCGCCCAGGCCGCATCTCCGTAGACATGGATGGTGATATCGCGCGGCGTGAGCTTGCGTTCGGAGAAAATTTCTCCCATCAGGCGCGTGTAGACGTTCGCCTTTATTTGGTCGAAACCGTGTTCGTGGCCTAGCGGGTGGATAAAGGAAACTTCCGGCGAATCCCACCAAATTTGCGATGCCAGGGTTGTGTCCGCGGCATCGATGGATTTGGCGTACTTCGTAATGATGCTCCCGATTGCCGCGACGTCTGTGGAGGTATCGCGTGACTGCGCGGCAGACACTGTTTTCATCTGGCCGGCCGGGGCGGCATAAGGAATTGGGGAGACTAGCGCGATGAGAATTAGCGCCATCAGAGGAGTTGTGCGCATGGCGGTGAGAAATCTACAAGAAGAGTGCGTGCCTGAAAAGGGCTAAGTGGTGCCTGCTCAACGGAGCGGAGTATGATGCTTCGCTGGCTCGCATGCCCGGAGCGCGTGATCGTTCGAATGTCTTGGCAACGTGTGGTTCTTTTCCTTCAGGGGCAATTATGAAGAAATTCGTCTTTGTTTTTATTCTCGCGACACTTGCATGCACGTTTCTTTCTCAGACAGCCGCGCCGCATGCGGTTGCCTCACAGGTAACTTCTTCGAAAACAACAAAAAGCACAGAAACGGCCCGTTGGGAGCGCGAGGCAGCGAACGTCACGATTATTCGAGACGATTGGGGCATCGCGCATGTCTACGGGAAGACAGATGCCGACGCGGTCTTCGGAATGATTTATGCCCAGGCGGAAGACGACTTCAACCGCGTGGAGACGAATTATCTCAACGCGATGGGGCGGCTGGCGGAGGCGGAGGGCGAGGCGAAAATCTACCAGGATTTGCGGATGAAGCTATTCATCGACCCCGAGGCGTTGAAGAAAGGCTACGCGGCGAGTCCTGAATGGTTAAAGAAGCTAATGAACGCGTTCGCGGATGGGCTGAACTACTACCTTTCGAAACATCCAGAAGTGAAGCCGAGAGTTATCAAGCGATTCGAGCCGTGGATGGCGTTGAGCTTCACCGAAGGGAGCATCGGCGGAGACATCGAGCGGGTAAATCTGGCGCAACTTGAGGCGTTCTACGGGAAAGTTGCGGTGAGTGCGCTGCCTTCCGCGGAGGATGACGAGGTGGAGGAGCCGAGAGGTTCAAACGGAATTGCCATCGCTCCTTCGAACACAACGGAGCATCACGCGCTTCTCTTGATCAATCCCCACACATCGTTTTTCTTCCGGTCCGAGCTGCAGATGGTGAGCGAGGAGGGGCTGAATGTCTATGGGGCGGTGACGTGGGGGCAATTTTTCGTGTACCAAGGGTTCAACGACAAAGCTGGCTGGATGCACACGTCGAGTGGAGTAAATGCCATCAGCTGGTATCTCGAAACGATCGAGAAAAAAGGGGAGAAGTTTTTTTACAAGTACGGGAAGGAGGAGCGGTCGATCGAGGCGAAAGAGATCATAGTGCCGTATAAAACCGTGGACGGAATGGCGGAGAAGAAGTTCACCGTATACCGCACGCAGCGCGGGCCCATCATCGCGGAGACGGACGGAAGGTGGTTAAGCATACGGTTGATGCAGGACCCGGTGAAAGCGCTGACGCAGTCCTACTCGCGAACGAAGGCGAAAAACTACAAGTCCTTCCGGCAGACGATGGAGCTGCACACCAACTCGTCGAACAACACGATTTTTGCGGATGCCGACGGGGATATTGCGTATTTTCACGGAAATTTTATTCCTAAGCGAGATACAAGTTTTGATTGGACGAAACCTGTCGACGGGAGCAATCCGGCTACGGACTGGAAGGGGCTTCTTTCCGTCGATGAGACCCCGCATCTATTGAATCCAAAAAGTGGTTGGCTCTACAACTCAAACAATTGGCCGTGGTCGGCTGCGGGGCCGAGCAGCCCGAAGAAGGAAGATTTTCCGATTTATGTCGAGACGGGCGGAGAATCCGCGCGAGGGCTGCACGCGATTCGAGTACTGCAAGACAAAAAAGATTTCACGGTCGACTCGCTGATTGCCGCCGCGTACGACAGTTATTTAACGTGGTTTGAGAAGCCGATCCCGTGTCTGGCTAAGGCGTGGGACGACGCAGCGACAGAAAATCCTTTGAAAACAACGCTGGCGGAGCAAATTGGATTGCTGCGCCGGTGGGACTTGCGTTGGAACACGACGTCTGTACCGACTTCTTTGGCGGTCTTTTGGGGCGAGGACATTCAGAAGCGGGTGGGTGCCGATGCCAGAAAAGCGGGAATCTATATGAGCGATTACATCTGCACAAAAGCGCCGCCAGACTTTCTGCTGCAATCGCTTTCCGATGCCTCCAACAGACTTGCCGCGGATTTCGGAAGTTGGAAGACGCCGTGGGGCGTTATCAACCGATTCCAGCGACTGACGGGAGATATCATTCAGCCGTTCAGTGATGCGGGGCCAAGCATTCCGGTAGGCTTCACCTCGGCGGTATGGGGCTCGCTCGCGTCATTTGGAGCCCGGCCGTATCCGGGCACGAAAAAGTGGTATGGCACGAGCGGAAACAGCTTTGTTGCCGTGGTCGAGTTTGGAGTAAGAGTCCGCGCGCGGGCCGTAACGGCCGGCGGCGAAAGCGGCAATCCCGCATCACCGCATTTCAACGATGAGGCCCAGCGATACAGCACCGGAGACTTGCGCGAGGTGTATTTCTACAAATCGCAGCTCCAAGGCCACACCGAGCGGGAATACCATCCCGGGATTAAGTTTGCTCGGAAGGTGCGCAGCGTCGACCGAAATTGTAGCGGCGGAGCTTGTTTATCCTGGAGGGCTCCGCCAGCATGCCTACTTGTGAGCGGGGATTCTGCGGAGGCCGTTGGGGGCCCGAAACTAGCAACGGATAGTCTGTCGTTTCTTGCCAACGCCGCCGGCGGCTTCGATTTTTTCAATGTACGCGGTGGCGACCGGGACGTTGCACGCCGTGTCGCCTACGTCCACGGAAACAGTGCCGATTTGCCGAGCTGCGGTTTTGGCTTGCTTGGATAATGGCCTCACGTAACTTCCCACCGCAATCACAAAACCGTTCATCGTGTAACGGACGCGATTTTGCGCGCTCTTGATTCCTTTGACGATCACTCCGAGAAGACTCTCGATTTCACCGAGGTCCAATGCGCCGTCCGGATTCGTGGCCACCATTCCGGAATAGGTGCACCAACCGGCGCATGCAACTCGTTCCTTCTTCGATTTCATCCATAGCAGCGCCAGTTCGCGAGCCTGCGGGTTTTCCACTGTCACCCACGGTACCGTGTATTCCGCAATCATCTGCAAATCCGCCGCGCCCTCAGCCCACGCGTTCAACTCCTTTGCGGTCATCTTAGAACCGTCAGCGACCATCCCAGCAAGGTACATGGCGTCCAGGTTTCCCGTCGCGTAAAGCTCGCAAGCGAGAGCCTGCTGCCCTTTGATCGTTTTCGCGATGACCTTGAGGTCCGCGACGCTCACGCCATACATATTCTCGGTGGCCATGCCGTGGCGTACGTAAATTTTCCGCGTACTCTCCTTCCCCTTCTTTTTCAACTCAGCCATGATGGAGGCCACGGTAGGCATGATTTCGTCCTTCTTTTAGGGCTCGACAATCGCCGGGGGATACATGACCTCTACCGAATTCGGCGGTTGAAAGATGATCTTTCCGTAGCGGTAATAATCGTCGAAAACGTTCGTTGCTCTTTCTTCGATCTTAAATTCGTATGTAATTGTTCTTTCGCTGGCCCCCGCGAATCGCCAGGTTTTTACGTTGTCCAGAGCTGCGCGTGCCAGCAACGGATGCCCGCTCTTCAGTTGGGACCAGATCACCTTCCCATCCGCACCTGTTACGACTTGAATCTCAACTATCCCCATGATTTTTGCTGTCCGCGCCAGGGCAGGATAAAGCGGCATGTCCACCCCTAGAACCGGAGAATCATTTGTTGCTGCGGCGGAAATACAGGTGGCCACCAAACAGCAAAGGATCAAAAGCACCGTCAAGTTCGCTCTTGAGATTCTCATCGCCATACCTCCGAACCGCAGGCTGAGCGCAATCTATTTTGTAGGACTGCTTTCTTCCAGTTTTACGTTGGAGAAGATTGCGGTTTCAAGCGTGGTCGCGACGTGCGAACACACGCCCAACCCCACGTAAAACGGTTCTTGTACCGTCACAAATTCAACGGGGCCGGAAGACTTAAGTTCTTCGCTGGGTTTTCCAAAGTACATCGTGAAGCGGCTGCCCTTTTTGACGATGCGCAGACGCGACGGTCCATCTTCCGCAGCGACGATTTGATACGTCTGTTCATTCGGCGCGCCGCGAAATTGCAACGAGGTCAGTCCATTACCGTGAGAAACAGCGTCGGCATAGGCCGAGCCGGCATCGAGACTCTGGCGCACAATCAGTACTGCTTTGCGATGCTCCGCGGCGCTTGTGCCGACCCACTGGATGTCCGCCGCTAGAGTGACGTCGCCGGAGACTTTCTTCCAAACGAAATAGAACGCGTCAGCAGCACCCCACATGTTGGCGCCGCCTCCAGTGATGCGGTATTCGCCCTTGGCCGCATCGTACTGGGCCTTGCCACCCGGCGGTGTTTGTCCGACGCTGCCTTCATTCGTAAAAATTCCCAGGCTGTTCGTCTGCGGCGAGACCAGAGCCACCGCTACGCCCAGCGCCATAACGACCGAGAGCGCACACGCAGGTAAGAAGGATATTTTCCTTCGCATCATTTGCACCGCCCCTATCCTCGAATCGCTCGCCGAATTATCTCCGCCGCAGGCAGGAGAGCAAAGAACTGCAATTCGCGCGCCGCAGTGGCTGTAGCGCGAAAGCATACTACATCAACCTTAGGGCAACGCATGACGAGCCTGTGAACACTCGAGAGAAAGGCTCGGTGGTAGCGCACGCGCCTCTTTCTGAGGGGAATTTGGCCGGGACAGTTGCAGATTTTAAACGGGGGTGACGGCTGGAACAGTCGTATTCTTGGCGGCGCGCTTGTTTGCGTAAAGGGCTTGATCAGCAGCGGCTAGCATGCTGTCCGGCTGGTCCCCGGACGCATAGTCTTTCCAGCCCGCGGAATACTTGATAGGAAATTTCCGCCCTTCCCAGGCCAGTTCGAGCGGGCCGAGGCGGTCCAGAACAAGCTTCAATTGCTCGTGATTGCATTCGGGAAGAATCAGCAGAAATTCATCGCCGCCCCAGCGCACGGCGAGGTCCCCTCCGCGAACCGCGCGATTGAGCGCCGCCGCAAATTCCTGCAGCACCAAATCCCCAGCGGGGTGGCCATACGTGTCGTTGATGTGCTTGAACTCATCGAGGTCTAAGAGCACCACGGTGAGGGGATGGCCCTTGCGAGCAGACCGAGCCACCTCCGCAACAAGCCGCTGCTCGGCAAACCTGCGATTGTAAAGTCCGGTCAACGCGTCAATCATGGCGAGTTCGCGCAAGATCATCGAATGGTGTTGCTTCTCCGCAAGCTGGCGCCGGAGCCGCTTGATAAGCACTTGCTGGTAAATGGTGTAGACGTTGAAGAGAACCACGAGCGCCACCAATCCAAAAATGGCCTCCGTGACCTTGATCCTGAAAAGAGGTGTTGCACCCTGCGAAAGCGAAGGCAGCGTGAAGGAAATCAGCGCCCCGGTGAGGAGCAACATGACAAAAATCGAGTTAGCCCAGATCCACCAATCCCTCTTCTCAATTCTGCGCAGGTTCTCGGCGATTTCAAGATCGCTGGTGGTTTCGATAGGCGTATGGTGCAGATTCTTTTGGACGTCCATGAGCTGGGCAGCCGGCGTGAGTCTCGTTATGTTCCACCCTAGAGTGAGCCCGTCCAGCGGTCAATGGTAATTGCGGGAATTGCGGCATGGAAGTTACTTACGGGTTAACGACTTTCCTCGAACGCGGCAGTAGGAACGCAGGGGCCGGCTCTTCAGCCTTTTACAAAAGCAGCCCCCCTGTCCTTGCGAACGGTACCTGTACAGTGGTACGGGAGTCCCATAGATAGCTGCGAAGTCCGTTGGCAAAATCATCGAGCAAACAACCACCATGACTGCCGTCCTCATACTCACGTTCTCCGTATTGGCTCTCCTGCAATTCGCCATTAGCCAGTGGCGAATGATCTGGCTGACCACTGCCAACCAGCCCCTCTCGGATTCCTTGCGGGCCGCAACCGGCATCGAGGCCGAAACCATCGGGCCCAACGATCTTGGCAAGCTCCTGGGGCTTTGCGATGAGATGTCTCCGCGCCTGAAGAATGGCACGCCATGGTTGCGTGAAGTTAAACGCTATTACAGCATTGTGGCAAAGCTCGAAAAAAGCTTCCGATCGATCCAGCCAGCCATTTCTGCCTGGGCAGCTTCGGAGATGAAAATCTGTTCGCGCTATGTCGCAGTGGTTCTTGATCAGAACCTTGCGCTTGATCTCGACCAGCGAGCCGCAGTTCGTTCCCTTTAGAAAGGGCCAGCCTGCGTTGCGTTGCGGCTGGCATCACGCCTTTCCCCTCTTTCCCTCCTTTGAACCATGCAAACAAATGATAGCAAATGACTTATAGGTCCTTTCAACGCTTCCAAAATCTCATGACAGCGGCATAGTCCAAGTCCTCCTTCGCGGCAACTCTGACGGCGGAGTAGGTGGAATATGCAGCCTCAGCTGCCGGAAGCGAAACGCCGGCCTCTTTGGCCAGCTCCAGCGCCAGGCCCATGTCCTTGTGCATAAGCCGCAAAGGGAAGCTGGGCGGGTATTCGCCCTTGAGCAACAGAGGCGCCTTAACGTCCAGAACGGGCGAGCGGGCCATGCTGGATTGCATGACTTCGACGAGTTTCTCCCCCTGGAGCCCCGCAGCAATGACCAGGGCCAGTGCCTCAGCCAAGGCGTCCACCTGGAGCGCCAGGATGAGATTCATAGCTAGCTTAATGGTCTGTCCTGCGCCGTTCGGCCCGAGGTGAAACCAGCGCTTGCCCATCACCCTAAAGATCGGCTCCGCATCCTTGAGGACCTGCGCGTCCCCACCCACCATGAAGACCAGTTCCCCTTTCTCAGCACCCCAGGTCCCGCCGGTCACAGGAGCATCCAAAAACGCGATCTTGCGCTCCGCGCAAGCCGCCGCAATCTTGCGGGCTAGGGCCGGCGAAACAGTGCTCGAGTCAATGTAAATGCTGCCGGGGCGCAGGGATGCCAACGCGCCAGATCCTTGGCCGGAGGCAGAAGCGCCCCAAAGGACCCCCTCGAGGGCCGGCGGGTCGCTAACAATGGTAATGAGCACGTCGGAGGCAGCAGCCACATCCTCAGGGGAATTAGCGAGTTTGGCGCCAGCCGCGACAAGCGTTTCGGCGCGCGACGCCGTGCGGTTCCACACAGTCAGGGAGTAACCCGCCTTCAAGAGATTCAATCCCATGGGCCGGCCCATCAATCCGAGCCCAATCAATCCGACTTTTGAGCCGGGGCCTATGCTGGTCTTGGGGCGGTCATCGGGAGTCACAAAAAGCCTCCTGCGCGCGATGGGCATGGAACCGGGCCACCGTCGCGAAAATGTAGGGTTTACAGCGCGTCGATTGTAACCGAATCGCGGAGGAAGCGTCGTGCGAAGGCTAAGGAGGAGGGCTTCATGCGGTCTTGGGACGGTTCTGCAGGGGAAGGATTGATGGTGCACCGCCAGAGGCGGAAGGCGTCACTTCGGCGCTCGGAGCCACCGCAGGCGCAGGAGAGCTAGCAGTGTGGCCAGAAACGGTGGCCTCAGAGGGCTCCGGTTTCTCCTCGAGGCGCACAATGTATTGGTAGGGAATCTCCCAACGAAAATGCTTCTGCGAACCACGCTGCTCGAAATGCTGCTCCAGAAAGATGGAGCGGCCCGAATCAGCAACAAACGTGCCGGACGCAGGCAAAAGAATGTCTCCGGCGCGGTATTGGACTTCAACTCTGCGCCCAAGAAAGGCTGAGTAGCGGGCCATACTGTACTTAGTTTCCGTATCGGCTAGTAACAGCGTCAATGGTACGGAAGGACTCCCCCGCGGTAAGTGTGGAAAAGCTGAGGAATGCGAGCGATCCGCTTGTCATTCAGCGGCGGGAGAGTTTTACAACGCTGTGGCTAAATTCTGGAAGAGCGTCGGATTGCAGATAAATCTTTGCGGCGGGATCGGCCTTCAAATAGGCATCCCAGAACGCCAGCGATGCAGCATTGGTGAACCCCAGAATCGAGTCGCCCTCCGCCGCCCGCCCGGGAAAAACAGACTTTGTGCGGATAAACGACATGTGATTCGCCCCCTCAATAAAAACGTGATACTTGGCGCCAGGCTGGCTACGTTCAAAAGGAATCTTCTTCCAATCCGGGCCCTGATTGCCTGCACCTAAGTCGAGCGACCCAGTCATGCTCAAAAGCGGAAGTGTGACGTGATCCCAGGAATGATCGGTAAGCCCAAATTCACCTGGCCCCTGCGGCGAAAGCAAAAGCACTGCTCGCACTCGAGAATCGGTGAAGTTCGTAGCGGGATGATTGGGGAGATCGACGAGAGCCCCAGCGATAGCGTCCGCGGTGAATGCGCCCATCGAGTGACCGCCGACGCCAATATGTTCCACATCTATCTTGCCGGCAAGCGCAGGGATGCGCTTCTGCAAAACGGGCAGGGAATCCAGAACAAACGAAATGTCTTGAGGACGGCTCTGCCAGAGCGCTGGCTTTTTCAGTGCGTCACGCACGGCTATCAAGAAGTTGATGTCCTCTTCTCCTGCATTGCGGCGCTGCACGGTGGAATCATCGTGCGTGGGCTGCAGCATGACGTAACCGTAAGTCGCCCAATGCCGCGTAAGAGCTTCGCAGCAAGACTGAGATCCTCCGGCACCATGTGAAAAAACGATAACCGGGTAGGGGCCTGGCTCATTCGGATAAAAAATGCGGACGTGGAGATCCTTTTTGCGCTTGGCGTCGTGGAGAACGATGTCCGGTACTTCTGTGACGGCGTGCGCACCGTCAGCCAGCTTGTAAGCGCCGCTGCTCATTGGACCTGAGACAGCATCTGCAATGGCGCCCGCCGCAGGGCGATCCGGGGAGTTTGGCGCGCTGTCATGCACTGTGTTGTCATGCGCTAAGGATACGGGATTTGCTGGCGCGGTAAGAGCCGCTTGTTGCGCAGATTTTGGAAGCGTAAAGCCCGAGCCGCCGGTCTGGCGAGTTATGAAGTAAGCGGCGACGCCGCTTAGAAGTGGAATGACAATGGCGTTGGAGATGCGCCGGCGCATACGTCGCCGGCGAATGTAGTCTCGAGGCAGAGAGGGAAAAACCCGATGATGGTGCGTCGTGGCGGACATTCGCTAACCCTGATTTGCGTGAGTTTGCGCGGACGTCTGCGTTAACCCAGCGTCACGAAGGAAGTTGCTCACCCATTGCCGCAGGCTCGGGAGGAGTCCCGGAAGAAAGCATCTGTGAGCCGCATGCAGCGAGCGAGACATAGAACACCTATACGCACTGCTGTGATGGTGCCTTCCAGAACCACGGGCGGGAGAGTTCCTGGAACAAAGGCTGGCGAATACTTCCTAGTGGAAGCGGCGGCTTTACTCTAGCAAAAAAAAGTGCCTTGTTCCACGGCCGCGTATTTTCGGTGGTGGATCAGTTCCCAATCGGTGCAGCGGGATGTAACCGTTAAGCCTAGTTTTCCGAGCCCCATCCGCTCGAACCTCGCGGTTCACTTCCCAACGGGCACGTGCAGCTTATCGCTCGCGAACGCCACTGGTCCTGCATACGACGCACCAATCGACTTCCGCACGGCCGCTTCCTGCCCTTCCACGTCTGGAGCAAGATGGCTCAGGAGCAAACTTTTTACTCCACTCTCGCGCGCGGCTTCTCCGATTTTCCTAGGCGGCGTATGCAGATCGTACAGCTGCGAAGGCGAATCCGGAGGGTCAAGCACGGCACAATTGAAGATCAGCAAATCCGCATTCTTCGCTAATTGCACCAGATTCGGCAGCGCTGAAGCATCCATGTCTCCGGAGAAAACCACCACCGCGTTCTTATAGGAAATCCGGTAGGCCACCGACGGACAGTCACCGTGATGCGTCGCAATTTCTTCCACGATCAAACCATCCTCATCTACAATCTTGGTGCGCGCGGAATCCAGGCCGATAGCCAGATCGCGAACCGTAAACGATTCGTCCGCGCCAAATGTCTTCTGATACGCAAACGCGCCGCCGTGTCCCACCAGCAAATTTACAAATCGCGAGGTCTTGGGGAAGAGTCCGGCACCGTCCGGTCCATAAATTCGGTAGCTGATTGGTCCGTCGCTGGTAAGCGCTCGCGCGTTGAAGAAAGCCGCCAGGTCTCCGCTGTGATCGATATGCAGATGCGTCAGCAAAACCGTATCTACTTTGTCCAAATCCAGGTCCAATTCTCCGATCCGCAAGAATGCACCCGGCCCGGCATCCACCAAAATCCGCGGTCTTCCTCCGACCAGCACAATGTAACTTGACCCGGCCCTGCCGAACGCCCGTGGTCCGCCAGAACCCAGCACCACAACCTCCAACGGTGCCTTTCGAGAAGCAGCCCATAGACAAGCCGGAAACAAAACAATAACAGCCACGGCAAGCGCCATCAGCGTCTTCATGCCTTCTTCTCCTCCCGCGCCTCCGCTACTCCGAAATCGCGCCTGTCAGATTAACACTCAGCGGAAGGACGGTCATATCGGCCGAGGCACCAGAAAATGACGCTGTAGGAATTGGGGGTCGCGCCCGTTGTGACTATGTCTCATCATTACTCGAAAGAGAATTGCTTCTCGACAAGCAGCCTTCCGAGCAACTTGACACAATTTCCCGCTCATTGTTTACTGCCCGCAGCGAGGAGGTTCCCACGTATGAGGTTCAAGCTACACGCGTCTGCATTGGCCGCCACTGCGGCTTTTTTCTTGGTGCATCCGAGCGCCCTGCAAGCGCAAGAGTCGTCGCACAGACTTACCGTCATGGACGAATTTCAAATCCAGCTACCCACCGATCCCCAAATTTCGCCCGACGGCAAGAGAATTGTCTACGTGCGCCGCTTTGCCGATCCCATGACCGACCGCCGCTACTCTAATCTGTGGATTATCAATTCCGACGGCACCGACCATCGCCCCCTCACAACCGGCAACCACAACGACGCCTCCCCGCGCTGGTCGCCCGACAGTGCCCGCCTCGCCTATCTCTCCGACACCGATGGCAAGCAGCAAATCTATGTTCGCTGGATGGACTCTGGACAAACAGCCCGCATTACTAATCTCGATCAATCCCCCGATGCCATCGAATGGTCTCCCGATGGAAAAATGCTCTCATTCTCGTCACTCGTTCTCGGTAAAGGACCTCACCTCGCCGATCTGCCCGCACCACCAGCGGGAGCCAAGTGGGCCGAGCCAGCCACCGCCTATGATCGCCTCGTCTATCGCTTTAACGGCGCAGGCTATCTAAAACCCGGCTTCATGCAAATTTTTGTCGTTTCCGCGGAAGGCGGCGCTCCACGCCAAATCTCCAACGGAAATTTCCCGAATGGCGGCAACGAATTCGGCCCCAGCCGCGCCACATGGACACCTGAAGGCAAATTTCTCCTAGTCTCCGCCAATCGCCACCCGGAATCCGACCACGAGGTATTCGATACGGAAATCTACGAGTTCAGCGTCGCCGATGGTTCCCTTCGCGCGCTCACCAATCGCAAAGGCCCCGACAACAATCCGGCAATTTCCCCAGACGGCAAGTGGATCGCTTACACCGGCTTCGACGACCGTTATCAGGGCCACCAAACCACCAAGCTCTACCTGATGAACCGCGACGGCACCGGCTCCCATTCGATCTCCGACAAACTCGATCGCGACATCCAGAATCCCGTGTGGGCGCCCGATAACAGCGGCGTCTATTTTCAATACGACGAGCAAGGCGATACAAAAATCGGCTTCCTGTCTCCCGACGGAACCGCCAAGAAAATTGCCGATCACGTCGCGTCCGGCACCGGCGCGGGCGGCGGTGGCTCTTTCTCCATCGCTCACGCCGGTCCCATTGCCTTCACTTACGGCCGCACGGACATCCCCGGCGATGTTGCAATCAATGACAGAGGCGCGATGAAGGTTCTCACCAGTCTCAATCAGGAATTGCTCGATCAGAAGAAACCCGGCCACGTCGAAGAAATTCGCTATAAATCCTCAAAAGACAATCGTGAAATCGAAGGCTGGATCATTCAGCCGCCCGATTTCGACGCCACCAAGAAATATCCGCTCATCCTCGAAATTCATGGCGGCCCTTTTGGCGATTACGGCGATCGTTTCGATTTTGAAAAACAGGTTTGGGCAGCGATGGGCTATGTCGTCCTCTACACCAACCCGCGCGGCAGCACTAGCTACGGCGAAGAGTTTTCTAACCTCATCCATCACGCCTATCCCGGCGACGATTTCGCTGACCTAAATAGCGGCGTCGACGCCGTCATCGCCAAAGGCTACATCGACACAAACAATCTCTTCGTTTCCGGCGGCAGCGGCGGCGGCGTCCTCACTGCCTGGACCATCGAGCACACCGAACGCTTCCGCGCCGCCTCATGCCTCTATCCCGTCATCAACTGGTACAGCTTCGTTCTCACAAGCGACATTCCCTGGACCTCAAAATACTGGTTCCCCGGCGTTCCCTGGGAAAATACCGACCAGTACATGCAGCGCTCTCTCACTAATCTCGTCGCCAAAATCAAAACGCCAACTCTGCTTATGACCGGCGAAGCCGACTTTCGCACCCCCATTTCCGAAGCCGAACAGCTTTATGCAGCTCTCAAGCTTCTCAACATCGACGCCGTCCTGGTCCGTGTCCCCGACGAGCCTCACGGCATCAGCCGCCGCCCCAGCCACCACATCACCAAAATGCTCTACGTAGCCGGCTGGTTCCAACAACACAAATCCGCAAACTAGCAACTCGTCCGAAAAGTCTGCGAACACTTCTTGCTTGTAGGGGTCGTTTATCTTGGGTTTAGGTGGAGCCCTGTATAGATAAGTTCGCCCAGTCTCCGTCAAGGGCGAGGAAATTCAGGAGTGAAACGCTATGCGTAAGAGTATTACTATCCTTGCTGTCCTCGGTTCCCTCTTCGTCGCGATGATTCTTTGCGCCGGCCTTTTGTCTCACGCTGCCGCGCCCGCGCCAGGTGCTTCCGGCTACCACGTCGTCAAAACCGTCCCGATTCCCGGCGATGAAGGCTGGGACTATCTCACCGTCGACGCCGACGCGCGCCGCGTTTACATTTCACACGGCTCCCACGTCGTCGTGATGAACGCCGACACTTACGCCATCGAAGGTGACGTCCCCGACACGCAAGGCGTCCACGGCATCGCGCTCGCTCCAGACCTCGGCCGCGGCTTCGTCAGTGCTGGCCGTGCCAATACCGCCGTCATCTTCGACATCAAATCCCTAAAAACTCTCGGCACGGTAAAAACCGACGCCAATCCCGACGCCATTGTCTACGACAGCGTCACCAAGCGCGTCTTCACTCTGAACGGCCGCGGCCAGAACACCACCGCGATCAACGGCGCCGACGGCACCGTAGCCGGAACGCTCGCTCTCGGCGGCAAACCCGAATTCGCCCAGGCCGACGGCAAGGGCAGCATCTTCGTCAACATCGAAGACACAAACCAGCTAGTCCAATTTGACGCCCAGAAAATCACCGAAACTCATCGCTGGCCGCTCGCGCCCTGCAAGTCGCCTTCCGGCCTCGCCATGGATCTCAAGAATCGCCGCCTTTTCGCCGTCTGCGATGAAAACGTCATGGCAGTCGTGAACGCGGACACCGGGGCTGTCGTCGCCACACCAAAGATCTGCGACGGACCCGACGCCGCCGGCTTCGATCCATCCACTGGATACGTCTTCGCGTCCTGCGGCGACGGCAATCTCACCGTCATTCACGAAGACTCACCTGACAAATACACCGTCGTCGACAACGTTCCCACCAAGCGCAGCGCTCGCACCATGGGCCTCGACCTGAAAACCCACAACATCTTTCTTCCTGCGGCCGAGTTCGATGCTCCAGCTGCCGGTGAGCGCCGCGGCAAGATGAAGCCCGGCTCCTTTGGCATCCTAGTCGTCAGCAAATAACCAGTTAAATCGCCTGCGCATCGGGCCAGCGCGCGCAACCTCCCCGCATAATAAAAGCGTCCCGAGCGAGTCGGGACGCTTTTGATTTTCTCTATTTTTTCGGCGCGTTAGTTCGAGGGCACTACTCCAACGTTATGAACTCCAGCAAACAGTGACATCCCGGTCCCTGCCGTCTGTGGCAGCCACCACATCTTGCGCAACAAAGGGTTCTTGCTGGTCATCATCCGCCGCCCAACATAATCCAGCACCAGCGGGCTCACCTGCGTCGCCGCGTAGATTGCATTCGAGTGTGAAAACGGCCGCAACAGCACATTGCCTTCCGTGCCATATCCACCGGAAACCGCCCGCCGCGTCGACCATGCATCAAACGCCGCCGCGCCCGACGACGCAAAAATCAACCCATACCAAATCTTTTTCTGCCGCTCCGAAACGTCTTCAGGATTGAAAGCCGGCTTACCTGGCCGAATGGCCAGGGGGGCGCTCCCCGGGGCGATGGGTTGAGCCGCCGGACCGGGCGTCACACCCGCGGCATTCGAATCCGCCGAAATCTCCGCGTCCGTCTTTATCTTGGGATCTGGCGCTGAAGGCAGCGCCCTTGAGGGAGAAGAATCTTTAGCCACATCTACGGAAACGCTTGCGGGGCGCTCCGTCACTGCCTTTATTGCGTCTCCACTTTGCGGAAAGGGGTAGAGCAAAAGGATCGTTGCGAGCAGCATGTTTCACCTCAGTAGTTGAAAGCACTGCACTTCGGTCCCCACTCTCAACTACGGAGAATATACTGGCCAAAAGGGCAGGTGACACTGGCCCGTTGGTCACATTCTTATTGGTACCCTTCTCTAGCACCTCCGTTTGCTCTTTTCGGGACTCCCGTACTAGCCTCCAAAGTGAACATATTTTCACATTTGTGGCATCGCACTACCGCAACCTCAATTGCATTTGGAGTGCGGGAGCCCCGCTCCCACTTTTCTTCTGTCTCTTTGCAGCCCAGCCAAACGCCCGCTTCTCAGCGTTCGCAGTTCGAGCCACTCTGCTATAATCCGCCCATCGACTACGGCCCCGCCGTGGTCTAGCAAAAATGGCGGCCAACGAATCCACCGCAGCCAAGCGCGCTCCGCAGCCAGAGCGCGGCCCGCAATCCCCCAGATTCATCGTCATCGAAGGCCCGCTTCGCGTCGGCAAAAACACTCTCGCCAAAATTCTCGCCGAGCGTCTCCACGCTCGCCGCATCTACGATTGCGAAGACAATCCCTTCCTCGCCGATTTTTACAAAGAAAAAGCCGGCGCCGCCTTCCGCGCCCAAATGTATTTCCTGATCGAACGCCAAAAACGCATCCGGGAAGCTCTCGCTGTCGAAGTCCCCGGCCCCGTCCTCTCCGATTTCCTTCTCGAAAAAGACCGCATCTTTGCCAATCTCAATCTCGATGACGAAGAGCTAAAACTTTACGAGCGCTACTACGAATCCCTGGCGGCGGACATTCCTGCTCCCGATCTCGTCATCTACCTCCAAGCCAAGCCCGAAGTCCTCCGCGCCCGCATCGCTAAAAAAGCTTCACGCGACGAATCCCAAATCTCCCCCGAATATATCGAGGAAGTCGCCCACGCCTACGACCACTTTTTCTTCCGCTACGCCGCCTCCGACCTCCTCGTCATCAACACCTCCGATATCGACTTCGTCGAGCGCAGCGAAGACCTTCAACAACTCCTCCGCCGTTTACAAGAGCCCGTCAAAGGCACCCAATATTTCCTCCCACTCGGCGCCCCCGAATAGCCAATGCCCTACCTGTCATTCCGCGCGTAGCGAGGATCTCTGCGCTATCGCACGTTTTTTGCGCGAAGGATCTGCTTTTCTCTCCTCCTTCCGCCGCATCATCCGTAGGGGCACGGCATGTTTACCCTGAGCTTCAGAGGGCCGTGCCCGCTCTTCGATTTAGACACTAGCTCGAGTCTTTCGAACTCCATATCTCTCCACTCCACCGCGCATATTTTCCAGGAGCTGCGAAGAAGTTCACACCCGACCGCCCGAGAACTGTAAGTCGGCTCTGTCCGATTTTGAACAGACGGCAAGTTCCAGAGTTGGCACAGTTCTAGCCACCTTAAAGCTTTTTAACGGGCGGTAGCTGCAACCTGAATTGCCGCGTGTCTCTGGGGCCGCACCCGGTGGTACTGAACGCCCTCTAACGGGGTCAAGAGGAGAAGCTAATGCGCAAATTGAATGACAGCAAAATTTGGATCCCGGTCTTCCTGTTCGCCATAGCAATGGCCGGCTGCGGCGATTCGGACGCGAATCCCGGCGCAGGAAAACCCGGCAACCCCCTAACCCCGCCCCAAGTGACGTCTGTAAATCCTCTCTCCGGCTCTACCCTCACTTGCGGCAATCCAGTCGTTATTAATGCATCCTTCAGCAAGCCCATGAACCCTGCGACGATCAACACCACCACTTTTACTTTGACCACGGGCGCGACGAGCGTTGCTGGAGTCGTCACCTACGTGGCGACAACCAATGTTGCCACTTTCACACCATCGGCCGCTCTTTCGCCAAACGCACTTTATGTCGCCACGATTACCACTGGGGCTCAAGACCTGTACGGCAATGGGTTAGCGACTAATTTCTTTTGGTCCTTCACGGCCTCTGCTGGCTGCCCGCCGCCTACGGTGACCGCCGTAACTCCGCCGAACGGCTCTGCCATCACTTGTCCCAACACTGCGATTATCACCGCGACTTTCAGCCATGCAATGAACCCCACGACCCTCAACACCACGACGTTTACTTTGATCGGGCCCGGCGCTACCACCGTTGTTGGTGCAGTCACCTACGTTGCATCGACCAACGTTGCGACGTTTACTCCTTCGACCACTCTTACGCCGAGCGCCTCTTACACCGCCACCATCACCACCGGAGCCCAAGACACTTCCGGCATTCCACTGGCCGCCAATTTCGTGTGGACGTTTACAACCTCACCCACCTGCACGCCTCCCGGTGGAGCTATCCCCTTGGGCGCGGCCTGCAGTTTCGGAATTCTGGCCGGCTCCACGGTCACCAACACCTCAACAACCGCAGCCCCTACTAACGTTAGTGGTGATATTGGCGTGTGGGCAGGAACTGCGATAGTTGGATTCCCTCCAGGAAACTTAACCGGCACGCTACATTCGGGCGATTCGGTTGCCATGGGTGCCCAGGGTGCCTTGACCACGGCGTATAACAACGCTGCGGGAACAGCAGGAGGTGCCGTTCTTCCCGCGGATATTGGAGGATTAACCCTCGCCCCGGGCGTTTATAAGACAACGAGCGCCCAGCCCTCGCTAGGAATAACTGGAAACCTTACTCTCAGCGGTCCTTCGAGTGGTGTCTGGATCTTCCAAGTCGTCTCCACATTGACCACCGCTGCCGGCAACAGCCAAGTCATCATGGCGGGCGGCGCCACTTCTCACAACGTCTTCTGGCAAATAGGCAGTTCAGCGACGCTTGGAACCAACACAACATTCGCAGGAACCATTATGGCTAGCCAGTCTATCTCGCTCAGCTCAGGCGTGACGCTCAATGGCAGAGCGCTGGCATCGATCGGCGCAGTCACCTTAATCAGCGATACGGTGAATGTACCTTCCTGTCCGTGAGCTGTTCAGCAGCGAGACCAGCTCGCGGCTGGTCCACTGCCAGACACGCTGGAGGAGCTTGATTTTACGCAATTGAAGTTCGGAGGAATATTCGCATGTCATCTCATTCAAAGGGCCGCCTTGTCCGCCGTGTAACAATGCTTTTGGCAATGCTTGCTGTCCTGCCTGCGTTCGCCGCCCTCGCTGCCGCTCAGGAACAGCCTCCTCCCAAGTGGGAGCTTTTCGGCGGATATTCCTTCTTTTATCCAAACGCGGACGTGAACGCCCAGCTTCCAGGAGCCTTGCTCCCATTGAGCAGCGCCTTGGAATCGAACCCCCGCGGCTTGGGCGTCAGCGCTACCTATAATTTTAACCGCTGGGTCGGACTCACCCTCGACACCAGCACCAATTCGAACAGCGGTGAAACTGGATTCGCGAAGAGAATTGATGACACTGCTTTCTCCAACCTCTCCTTCGGCCCGAAGTTTACCTTCCGCCACGATCGTTTTGCCCCTTTTCTTGAAGTCTTGGTGGGTGACCATCGCCTCATGCCGGATGCCCTGCACAATATCAACAAGGTCGGGCTCATGTTCGGCGCCGGTCTCGATATCGACCTGTCAAGGCACGTTGCTCTGCGATTGATCAGGGCCGACTTTGTAATGTCCAATTACCGCTATGGTCCCCCGACCGTCCCCTCCACGGATATCCGAGGCCTCCGCGCAGAAACTGGTCTCATCTTCAAGTTTGGTGGAGGACCAGCTCCTCTTCCTCCCACCGCAGCATGCTCCGTAGAGCCGGCCGAAGTTTTCGCCGGTGAGCCTGCGACCGCCACAGCCACTGGCTCCAATTTCGCTCCCAAGCGCAAGGTCACCTACAGCTGGAACGGTACTGGAGTCAAAGTGACCGGCAGCGATACCTCCGCTCAGATTGACACCACCGGCCTGCAGCCCGGCGCCTATGTAGTCACTGCCAACTTGAGTGATGGTAGAAAAAATGGCTCTGCATCCTGCAGCGCCAGGCTCACTGTGAAGGAGCCTCGTCCGCCTGTCATTTCATGCTCGGCCGATCCCTCGAGCGTCCAAATAAGCGGCGCTTCGACGATCACTTCGACCGCCAGCAGCCCGGATGGCCGCAGGCTGATTTACAGCTACTCCGCCAGCGCCGGTAACATCGCGGGCACCGGCCCCACTGCCGCCCTGAATACACAAAGCGCGCAACCGGGCCGTATCACGGTCACTTGTAACGTAAGCGATGACCGCAATCCGCCGCTCACAGCTTCGTCCACCACCATGGTCGAAGTGCAAGCTCCACCGCCGCCGCCTCCTCCAGCGCCCGAGATCAAGCAGTTGGAAACTAGACTCGCGCTACATAGCATCTATTTCCAGACCGCTCGCCCCACCGCCGAGCACCCCGAAGGTGGCTTGCTCGACAGTCAGGCGGCCATTCTGATAGCGCTCGCCGCGGATTTCACAAACTATCTGAAGTACATGCCGGATGCTCACTTGATCCTCAGCGGTCATGCCGATCCGCGCGGCACCCCCGAATACAACAAGAAACTCACCGAGCGCCGCGTCGAACGCGCCAAGAGTTTCCTGGTGGAACACGGCGTTCCCGCTGATCACTTTGAGTTGAAGGCTTTCGGTGAGGAAAACCAACTGACTGCCGATCAAATCAAACAGCAGATGGCAGACAATCCCGACCTGAGTGCCGACGAACGTCAAAAAATGATGCGCAATCTCCAGGTGCTCGTCCTGGCCAACAATCGTCGCGTCGACATCACCCTTAGCACCACCGGACAACAGTCCGTTCGCCGTTATCCATTCAACGCCAAAGACTTCTTGGCACTCATCAGCATCAAGGGCGGAGAAAAAACAAAAACGCCGCCATCAAAGAAAAAGCCTTAACGGTCGCACTGCATCGCGGCCTTACATCAATCCCAATTGGTAGAACGCATGGGCAGGCCTCCCCATCCTTCTTCTCCTCGAAGGATGGGGATTTCATCGTTCGCTGCGCCACTCACTCTCGATACAAATCGCCCGCGAGATACTTGAAACCCGTATCCACCGCCACAGTCGCCACCGTACTCCCAGGCCCAAGCTCCTGTGCCAATTGCAACGCCGCGGCAACGTTCAACCCCGACGAAGTCCCAGCGAATATTCCTTCCTCCCTCGCCAACCGCCGCGCCATTTCACGTGCCGCCCCTTCTTCCACCGTGCGCGCTTCATCGTAATCGCCGTCCTTTAAATGCGGCGGCCGGAATCCTGCCGCAATCCCCTCGACGCGGTGCGCCCCGCCTTTCCCCGTGGTAAGCACCGGCGAACCTGCCGGCTCAAGCGCCACAATGCGCGCCCTGCATCCAGCTTCCTTCAGCGCGCGCGACACACCCATAATCATTCCAGCGGTACCCACGCCGCCGCAAAACGCTGTCAGGTCATCCCCAGCTTGTTCCACGAGTTCCCTGCCAATTCCCATGTAAGCGCGAATCGCGTCCTGATTATTAAACTGGTTTGTATAAAACGTCCCCGGTTCCTGCGCCAATTCTTCCGCGCGCCGCTTCATCCTCTGATAAAGCTCCGGCGCGAGCTTGCCGTCCTCCGCCGGAAATATCTCCAGGTCCCCGCCAAAAAGCCGCATCGTACGCAGCTTCTCGTGCGAAAATCCGTCCGACGAAATCGGTGTAAACCGATATCCCTTGATTGCGCACACCATCGCCAGCGACGACCCGGTACTTCCTCCCGTCCATTCCACCACCCTCATCCCCGGACGCAGCTCGCCGCGCGCCTCCGCCCCTTCAATCATCGCCAGCGCCATCCGATCTTTGTAAGACCCGGTCGGATTGTAGTACTCCAGCTTCACCAAAACTTCCGCCATCCCCGGCGACACAATCTTCCTCAACCGCACCACCGGCGTATTCCCAATCGCCTGCAAAACCGAATCCCGCACCTGGTTTTTCCCCGCCATAGTCCTTCTCCCCCGTCCCTTTGCAGTTCTACGCTCATATCGCCGGCAACTCTATCCCATGCCATTGCAGGCGCACGGCATGTTTATCCTGAGCCTCGAAGGGCCGTGCCCGCTATCCGCCCGCAACCTTCAAACTCCGCCATCGCTTCATGAGAATTCTAAGGTCGTAGCGTAAGATTCCGATATCCGGTATAGTAGGTAATATCACTACTATTGGAGCGACCATGGAAAAGACCGTCTCCGCCGCCGACGCCAATCGCAAGTTCTCCGAACTCCTTCGCGGCGTTCGCAAAGGCCTCAGCTACATTGTGACCTCCCACGGCAAGCCCGTCGCCAGGCTGGTGCCCGCCGACTCCGACTCTTCCAACGCCGAGGCGGCACGCTCTGCGCTCCTCAAACGGCTCGCTTCTCAGAAGCTGCCAAAAGGCGCAAACCCGCGCAATCGCTGGACCCGCGAGGAGCTTTACGAGGATGCCGAGTGAGGATAGCCCTCGACACCAATATCCTCGCCTATGCCCAAGGCGTGAACGGCGAGGCCATGAAAAAGACGGCGCTTGGGTTGGTCGGAGCCTTGCCCGCTGGCGATGTGGTGCTTCCCGCTCAGACTGTGGGTGAACTCTTTCAACTTCTCGTCCGCAAAGGCAAACTAACTCCCTCACAGTCCCGCACCGCCATCCTCGCTTGGTGCAACGTTTTCCCAGTCGCGGAAACTTCTTTGCCCGTGCTTTTTGGTGCGATCGAACTCGCAGTCAGCCATCGCCTCAACCTCTGGGACGCCATCGTTCTCGCCTCCGCCGCCGAAGCCGGCTGCCGCCTCCTGCTCTCCGAAGACCTCCACCCCGGCTTCACCTGGAACTCCGTCACCGTAGCCAATCCCTTCGCCACCCCCAGGCATCCCCTCCTGCAAAATCTCCTCAGCAGCCAGTCCTAGCCGCGGCACCGTGAATGTAGATTGAGCTGGCGGACACCGGTTACGCGCTCCTCCTAAATACTCCGTGGGTCAACCTCAACTGCCATTTCCCGATAAGCGCAGAAAGCATTCGCCAGCTGGATTTGCCGCGGCGTCCGGCATTCCGGCTCAAACAACCGCGGGCTCCCCACCACTATCACCGCAGTCTTCGCCCGCGAAGTCGCCACATTCAACCGGTTCAAGCTATACAAGAACTCCATCCCCCGCGGCGCCTCTTCCGGCGACGAAGTCGTCAGCGAATAAATCACCACCGGCGCCTCCTGCCCCTGAAACTTGTCCACCGTTCCAATCCGCATCCCCGGGAGTCGCGTCTTCAAGTCCGCAACCTGCGCGTTGTAGGGCGCCACAATCAAGATCTCGTTTTCCTTCAACGCCCGGCTGTTCCCCGCGCTGTAAAAATACTTCACGCCGGGCCGCAGCAATCCCTCCACAATCCTCGCCACCAACTCCACTTCCTCCGCCGAAGAATTTCTGTTTCCTTCATGCTCCGCCGGCACAAACCACAATCCCGCTTCCTCAATCCAGTCATGCCCTTCGATCACCCGGCTGCGCGCTATTGCGTGCGAACTCAGTTTCTCATCGTAGAAACACCCTGATGTAAACTCGCAAATCTTCGGATGCAGTCTCCAAGTCTCCGGCAGTAAAAATCCCATATCCGCCGCAATCGTCTTTCGCCCATTCAGCAAATGTTCCAGCGCCGATTTCTCCGCCCCATCCGGATGACTGCCTTTCGTCGGCCGCTCTAATTGTTGCGGATCGCCTAGCAGCACCAATTTCTTCGCCGCCTGCGAAACCGCCAGCACATCCGCCAGCGACATCTGCCCAGCCTCATCGATAAACAGCACATCCACAGTTTCAAACGCCTTTTCCGGCGACCACAGCCATGACGTCCCGCCCACAACGTTCGCTGCACCGGATTTCAGCGCGTCCCAAGCTCCCTCGTTCTTTTCTTTCGCCACGGCCACGCCGTCGCTCTCTTGGCCTTCATTCTCGCGATGCAAACACCGCACTCCCTCGATGTCTTCGCGATGCGCCGCTTCGACCACATCGTCCAGCAACTTGCGAATCACTTTGTGGCTAAGCGCCGTCACGCCCACCTTCACCCCGCGTTTTACCAGCTCGCAAATCATCCGCGCGCCCGTGTACGTCTTCCCCGACCCCGGCGGCCCCTGAATCGCAAACGCTGAGTCGTCCAGCGCCACCGCAATCCTATTCGCCGTATTCACAACCGTCTCACTCGCAAGCCGCTCCAATTTCTCGCCACCGGTCAATCGCGGCGGCCGCCGCAACAACAAATCCCTCCCCGCGCGATAACGCCCAGCCGCATCAATTCCGTTCTCCGCCACCCAAGCGCCGATCCGATACAGCGAGCCCGCCTGCGCATCCGAATTCAGCGGTGCATCCCACATATAAACCGTCGGCGGATGCACGTCCGCCGTCTTCTTCGTTTTCTTGATATCCACCACGCCCTTCACATGATCGATCCTCACCACCTCGCCAAATTTCTCGTCGCCAAAATAAACTTCCTTCCCCACGCGCACATTGCTAGCCGCCTGCGGCTCAAACGAATACCGGTCCGTAGGCATCTGCCTCCCGCGCCCCACCTCGTCCACGCGCTCCACAAAACTCATCTTCGTCAATCCCACACGCTCATCCAGCAAATCCTCGTCATTCATCTCCGCGTACCGATACCCATCCTGCCAAGCCCGCTTGTCCTCCCGCCGGTGCCAACTCAAAAGTTGCGCCAGCAGCCACTGTGCCGACTGATCTTCCGTTCGCTCCTGCGCATCAACCGGAATCCCCGCCGAAAGCAATTCCGTAAGCGCCGCAGCACGCTCCAGTTTTTCTTGCAACGCCTCCCTAGGATCGCCGCTCTTCTCCGGCAGCCGCGGCACTTCGATGCCTCGCGCCACCAACTCCGCCCGCCGCTCCTCCAACCAATCCCGCAACTTCCCCGTAGAAACGCAATCCTCTCCGTTGTATCCCTCCAGCGCTGTGCGAAACTCCTCCGGAATCTCCGCAGCCTCATCCAGCCGCCCCAATTCCAGCCGGTGCTCCACATACCGCATCGCCGCCCGCGACAAATCCAGCGGCGTCGCCCGCGCAAATCTGTAAAACGCCTCAATCTTCTTCAGCGAATACTCTTCCACGCTGGCCCGCGTACTCTGCTTGAATGCCTGATGCAAATCCACCAGTACGCCCGCGCGCAGCATTCGGTCAATCTCGTCCTCCCGCGTCGCATACATCCCCATCAACCGCTTCAGCGCCCCCGGCTCATAACCCCCAAAGTGATACACATGCATCTTCGGATCAGCCGCGCGCCGCCGCATAATTTCATCCACCACCCACTCAAATCCCCGCTTCTCCTCCTCGCGGTTCAAAGCCCACTTTTTCTCATAACGCCACTCTCGCGCCGCGTCCCGATACGCAAATCCAAATAAATATTGCAGCCCCTGCTCGCCAACAAACGGATCGCCCTCCAAATCCAAAAACACATCACCGGCCGCCGGCTCCGGCAACCGGCAAAGTCCCATGCCCTCCGCCACCGGCAAAAGCGGCTCGTGCTTCAACTTATTCTGGGTCCGCCCCTCGACCTGCACACGAGCCTGCTCCCGCGCCTGCTCATAGCCCACACGCGCCCCGTGCTTCGGACGCTCCTTCAACGGAATCGGCAGTTCCGCCAGCTTCGCCATCGTCCCCGCATCCCACTCCTCAAACTGATCCCGCTGCTGCCGGCGAATCCCCGCCACCAAAGACAAATGATCGTCCGCCCGCCGCCGCCCATCGCACTCCCGAAACCACCGGCAAACATTGCAATGCTCGACGGGTTCGGGATAAGTGGCACAGGCTTCAGCCTGTGCTCTCCCAAACTCCAATGCATACTGACCCGCGGCACTTTCCCCACCCACCGTTGTAGGGCTCGCCGTCTGCGGCGGGCCGCTCGCGCTGCGCGGATCACGCTGGACGTTCCGTGCCGCCCGCAACAACCGCTCCTTCACATAACGGTAATAAGCCGCATACTCCCCCACCCGATACTTCTCTCCCGCAAACCCCATCCCCGTTGGCACCACCCACAAAAATACCGGCGCCACGCCCTGAGCCTTCCCCAAGAGCTCCGAGTACAACGACAACTGCAAAATCGTAGTAGCCTTCGTCTCCCGAGCCAATTTCGTATCCGTCACCTCATAGGACCAATCCCACCTCCCACCCGCCCGCGCCACCCGTCGCAAAACATCCGGCCGCCCAAACCACTCCCCATCCCGCAACGCCCCCTGCGCAATCACGTCCACGCCGCGCTCCATCAGCTCTAGCGTCTTCTCCAGCAATTTCTTTTCATTTTTATGATCGATCGACCCGAGGTTCTCGACGTTCAAACCCCGCTCGCGTAGATGCGCCAGATAGGCCGCCTCATGCCGCAACCCCAACTCCTGAATCACCTTCAAATCCGGCGCAGGCCAATCCGGCTCCGCCCGCAAACCACGCGCCACCTCCAAATCCAAGGTAGTCACATGCCGGCAAGCCAAATGATTGCTCAAATCCGAAGCACTCAACCGAAGATGGCCTGAAGAGATCTTCATAGGACTTGGAGAGGCAAATAACCTATGGAAATTCAAATTAACATAGAACCATTGCAGTCGCTTCTCTTCGATTAGTGCGGTCCATGTCAGCCTTCCAAGCTCTCGAGCAACTCGGCGCAGTGCAGATTAATTGGCACTGTCTCGCGAATTCCTTAAATTCCCGCCAACCCCTTCCAATCACTTCACTTCCATCTGTCTCGTTCTAACGGTACTAATAAATAATAGTAATTTACAGTAATAAAAAACCATGCTACCCTATTTCATGCTTTCGTCGCAATCCAGCCAATCGCTGTCCCCTTCACCCTGTTTTTCTTCCCTCGGTGTACTCAGCGACTCTGCGTTTAGCTCTCTTCCGACCCTTTGTAAGCGGGTCTTCAGACCCGCATCTTTCTCCGATCCCCGCTCATGACCTCGCGCGTTTACTCTGAAGGCAGCCGAAGGGCCACTAACCCCTTTAGAATCCGCATTTCCAAAACACAGGACTCAAAACCCTTTAGAATCTGCATTTACAAAAAAACCGGAGGTGGAGGGTGCCTTTCTCTCGTTCATCGGGAGCTACGACCGGTCGAAGAGCCCAACCGTACATCTTCCCTGTCCACTACTTACTACTCACTGTCTTCCAGAAACAATGTCCCTGCGCCAACGTCAAACAACCCAGCGGGCAAGTGTGCCCGAGAGGTGCCTAATGGCCGGAACGTTTAGCCAGGATCTGCGTAGCGGCATGCGCATGTTGAAGAAAAGCCCGGGCTTCACCTTTGTCGCCGTTCTTTCGCTCGCGCTCGGCATCGGTGCCAACACCGCCATCTTCACTATCATCAACGCCGTCTTCCTGCACCCACTCCCCGTCCAGGAACCCGCCCAGCTCGTCGAAATGTTTACTCGCGACACCAAAACCATCGACGCCAACGCCAACTTCCAGCTCACCCCCACGTCCCTCCCCAATTACGAGGACTACCGCGACCAGAACACCGTCTTCACCGGCCTCGCCGCCGTCACGTTCGCCCTACCCCTCAACTGGGGCGGCCAAGACGAGCCGCAGCAGCTCCAGGCTTCGATGGTCAGCCCGAATTTCTTTGACGTTCTCGGTGTCAAAGCCTATCGCGGCCGCTTTTTCTACCCGCACGAAGGCAAAAAGGTCGGCGCCGATCCAATCGCCGTCCTAAGCTACGCGCTCTGGGCGCGGCGTTTCGGCTCCGATCCTGGCATTGTAGGCCAGACCATCACGCTCAACGCCACCTCATATACCGTCATCGGCGTCGCGCCGCCAAACTTCAAAGGCATCGTCTCGCTTGCCCCTCCCGACGTTCTTTGGGTTCCCCTCAGCATGCGCGACTATGTCCTCTCCGGTCAGCTTAAGGATCTTGAGAATCACCGCCGCATGCGCTGGATCTCCATCGTTGGCCGCATGAAACCCAACGTTAACGTCGACCACGCTCGCGCCGCCATGAAGACCATCGCTTCCTCTCTCGAAAAGGAATATCCACGCGACAATCCTGGCCGTACCTGCGAACTCTACCCGCTCAACCAATCTGCTCTCGGGATCAACCAGCGCGCGCAATTCTCGCTCGCCGGAGGCGTCCTCATGGGAGTAGTCGCCCTGGTGCTGCTCATCGCCTGCGTGAATCTCGCCAATCTCCTCCTCGCGCAAGCTGCCAAGCGCGAAAAAGAGCTCACTCTTCGCGCCGCTCTCGGCGCCGGACGATTCCGCCTGGTCCGCCAGCTCTTGACCGAGAGCACTCTGCTCTCGCTCGTCGGCGGCGTCGCTGGTCTTTTGATCGCCTTCTGGGGCCGTAAACTTCTGTGGTCGTTCCGCCCGCCGTTCCTCGCCGATGGCTCGATCGATCTTTCCTTCGACTCTCGCGTTCTCTTCTTTACCCTCGCTATCTCTCTTGTAACTGGCTTTGTCTTCGGCATCATTCCCGCGCTTAAAGCCTCCAACACCGACCTCAACGAAGTCCTGAAAGGAGGCGGTCGTGGTGGAACGATGGGTTGGGCGCACAACCGCATGCGCAGCCTGCTGGTAGTTTCAGAAATCGCGCTGGCCCTGGTCGCGCTCATCGGCGCCGGCCTCTTCCTTCGCAGCATGCAAAGGGCTCAAGAACTCAATCCTGGTTTCGAGTCGAAAAACCTTTTCCAATACAATTTCGATCTCGGCGCCCTTCGTTACACTCCCGACCACGGGCAGCAATTCTTCCGCGATGCCGTCGAGCATGCCAAATCCGTTCCCGGCGTTGCGGACGCCACCATTTCCTCCAATGGCGTCATCGGCGGAGGCCTTGCCGGAACCATATTCCGTGAGGGTGAACAAAGTGATCCGAACAACCGCGGCACTCTCGTCAGTTTTGACGACCTTGTGCCTGGTTATTTTTCCGCACTTCGCATCCCCACTCTAAGTGGCCGCGATTTCACCGATTTCGACCGCGAAAATACCCAAGCTGTAGTCATCATCAACAAAGCCATGGCCGATCTCGTTTGGCCCGGCCAGGACGCTCTCGGCAAGCGCTTCACCATCGTCGTCGACCCCAATCAATACGAGGTCGTTGGTGTCGTTGGTACAACGCTCGTCGGCCAGGTTGGAGAGGACCCTCAACCAGTCGCCTATTTCCCGATGCGCCAGCAATACTCTCCTTTTGCCGCTCTCACCGTGCGCACCACCGGCAATCCCGAAGCGGTGATGGGCGCGGTCCGCGCTCAAGTCAATGAACTCGATCGCAATCTCGCCCTCACCAACGGGCAGACGATCACGCAGCTCCTAGCCCAAGGCCTCTGGGCCGCTCGCATGGGCGCTGCGCTTCTGGGCTTGTTCGGTTTGCTCGCTCTCATTCTCGCCTCCATCGGAATCTACGGCGTCTTATCCTATTCCGTCACCCAGCGCACCAGCGAAATCGGCATCCGCATGGCGCTCGGAGCACAATCGAAACAAGTCCTGAAGCTAGTCCTGAGGCAAGGCATGTTCTTAGCCGCGGTCGGCGTCCTTGCTGGTGTAGCCATCGCCCTGCCCATCACGCGTTTCGCCTCAACCCTGCTCTACGGCGTCAGCGTCTGGGACCCCGTCACCTATATCTCCATCACGCTTCTGTTGATGGCCGTCGCTTTCCTTGCTTGCTACGTTCCCGCGCGCCGCGCCACGCGCATCGATCCCCTGGTCGCCCTGCGCTTCGAGTAACCACCATGGCCCAAAACGCGAAGCTCCGCCCCGGCAGCTCGAGCCGCGCGAATGCAAGCCGCCCCAGCAGGAGCGAATCTCTCCTGTGGATTTCTGGACGCGCAGACACACACCTCTGCCACATTCCAACTACTCCTTTCCGGTAGGTCGCCAGTAACATATTTAGTTTCTGTATCTTACAAGAAGCCGGAACTTGGATTTTCTCGGCAGCAGGAATGCACTCCTCTCGTACGAGTATGCACCACCATCGAACGCAACGAGGGCTGCAGCCGTGCCAGCCAAAAAACTCACCAGCACTCTTCACCGTCCTTCCGCAGCAAGACTTTTTCCCGCGCGCGCTTTAGCAGCACTTGCACTGTCCGCACTCGCGATAACTTCCTGGACTGCCGATCGGCTATGGCCGCGCCACATGCGCGTCTCCGCGCAACATCGCCATCTCGCTCCGAAAATCCACGGCCGAAACATTGCGCTTCCGTTCTCGAACGAAGTGGCATGCGCGGAAATTGCTTCGTTCGACGACCAACTGGAGGCGTTTCTTCGCTACGAATATCTGCGCGGGCGCAATTCCGACGACGCGTCCAAAATTTTTCTAACGGCAGACCGGACCGGCAGGCGTGTACACTACAAGATTTTCCTGCTCGTCGAAAACGATCAGCTCACGGCCGTCCCTCGTCTCAATCGAATGGAATCGCACGGGCTCATCACGCACTACGAACTCGTCGCATGGACCAAGCAGGATCTCTCCTTTGCACAGCAGCAAAGCCGCATGTTTGAGAGCGCCTACAACGTTCCGACGGAACAAAAACTGGAAAATCTTCCCTCTTTCCAATTGCTTCCCGCGCTTGCGGATTTTCTCGTATTCAAATCGCAGACGGATTGGCGCGTCGTCGGTCAAAGCACGCGGGCGCCTCAGCCGCTCACACATCATCAGGCGCTGCGGCTCGCTTCCGACATTCTCGACGTCGCGCATTTTTACAATCTGCCGCTGGATTATTTCCTGGGCGTCGGCGCGATGGAGAACAACTACATGGACGTGAACGGCGATCTCACGCACACCGTTTGGAAAAAACGTGCGGAACGCGGCGACATCGTTCTGGAGCGCGGCCGCAGACGCGTCCTCGTGAGCGACTACTCGATCGGCACGTGGCAAATTTCGCGCGAAACACTGCGAGCGGCTCATCAGCTCTATTTGAAGGACAAGCGGCACTACGACGAGTTGCCGCCGCGCCTGCGTCCCTCGCGGGAACTCGATGTGAACTCCGTCGACAGCGAAGTGCTTACCACGTATGCCGGACTTGTTCTGCGAGATTTGCTGGACCGCTTTGGCGGCGACGTTGACCAAGCTATCGGCGCGTACAACGGCGGCATTCGCAACCCCAACCCGTCCTACGCAGCTGGCGTGAAAAATGTCGCTCTCTATGCGCGCCGCGTGCTCGAACACGCGCCGATTCCCGCCGCAAAATCTCCCGCGGCCGCTCTGCCGAATGGCACGGTGTTGTAGTTTCGCGAACCGGTGAGCAGAGAGCTTCCTCTCTGCTCGGACCGACAACTTCGCAGGAGCGAAGTGGAAAGAGAGAGTGTCGGCCCGCTCCGCTCGAAATGACGGCTAGTGAAGTGGCGGATGAAAAAAAAAGGCGATGCGCCGTGCATCAGCGTGCCTGACCGGAGGGTCAGGTTCTTGAATCGTGGGAGCCTGTACGTTTTCGATGTTGCCTCCGTTCGCCGCGCGCGACTAGAGTGATGGCAGCCCAGTTCCACAGTTCGCAAAATGAAATCTGTCTTGGGAATCGCCGCAAACAAGCCAAAACCCTCGCCTCTCGAGGGCTCCGGCAATTTCCGCGTTCTGCCAGCCGAGTTTAATCCGCAGCAGATTTCGCGGCGCGAGTGGTGGCTGTGGCTCTCCGCACTATTGGTCACCACACTTTCGAGCGTGGCTTTCCTGCTTTCCTCGTTTGCTTCTTTTTTTCGTCACTCGGATCATTTCTACGAAATCCGCTCCGATCAAGCGCGTTGGGCCACGCTCTGTTTGCTTCTTATTTTCAATGCCTGGCTGGTGTATCGCCAATGGTCTTTCCGGCGCCTACGGAGGCAATCGACGGAGCAGCATCTCGACGCACAAGCTATGCCCCAGCAGTTTTCGGAAGCGGCCGGGCTCGATCCCATCACAGGATTGTACACGCGCTCCTCTCTTGAACAGCATTTGGGAAAAGAAGTGGCTCGCGCTCGACGCCAAAACACGGCGCTCAGCCTCGCCACTCTCCACGTGGATGAGTTCGCGCATCTCAGCGCGCGATACGGCAAGTCCGCGGTGGACGCCGCGCTCAAGGAGCTTGCGCGCCGATTGAAAAAAGCCAGCCGCGGCTCGGACATTGCCGCGCGCCTCAGTGACGATGATTTCCTTCTCTTGCTTCCCGAATGCGGTGTAAACGAGGTCAAACAGGTTTTGAACAGGCTCGGCGTCGTCGAAGTCAGCTCCTCGGGCCAAAAAATTCCGCTCAATTTCACCACCGGCTGGGTTGACTATCAGCCCGGCGATCTGCCCGCCGATTTGCTCAAGCGGGCCGCGGAACTTCTTCATCTCTACGACACCGCCGCCCACGACAGCTTTTCAACGACCCTCGCACCTCATTAGTACCGCGCTTCACGGATCGCTTGAAGACTCATAATCTTGGCAGCCCGGTCCCGGCAAGCCCGCCCCTACAGGTTCTTCTGAGCTGCGTTAACACAGCATCCCTCTCGAGCGTCTTGCTTATCAGTTAAACCAACCTGTGAGGCGTGCCATGAGCTCTCGTTCAGCAAAAACAGCTAGATTCTTACTCTCGCTGATGCTTGCGCCTTTGCTGTGTTTCTCGCTGGCAGGTGCGCCTTGGCCTTCGGGAACCGGCTCGGTAGGGGAGATCGCCGCGATGCATATTGCTCGCGCCAGCCACACCTCCACGCTGCTGCCGAACGGCAAAGTGCTCATTGCCGGCGGGTTCGCTGGAAGTGGCGGCGAGTACAATCCGTACCGCACCGCGGAACTGTACGATCCAAACTCGGGAACGTTTCAGTCTGTTGCGGAGATGAGCATCGGACGCTCGGGCCATACTGCGACACTCTTAAGAAATGGCAAAGTGCTGATCATTGGCGGCTGGACGGGACGTTACGACCTGCGCGGCTCCGCGGAGATTTACGATCCCGCAGCGAATACATTTACTCCGACGGGAAATTTGGTGATCGAGCGGGCGGGAAACACGGCGACGCTTCTCGCGGACGGCCGCGTGCTCATCGCGGGCGGCGAGGATCGCCAGGAAAATAAAATCGCCAGTGCTGAGATTTACGATTCGTCCATTGGAAAATTCATTGCGACTGGCAGCATGGCCGAGGCGCGTGCAGCGCATACGGCGACGGCGTTGAAAGATGGCCGAGTCTTGATCGTTGGCGGAAGCTCAGGCCATTACCCCTCGCAAAATGTTTATCGCTCCGCGGAGATTTTCGATCCCGCCACCGGAAAATTCAGTTCCGCCGGCCAGATGACTGTGGCCCGGCACAAGCATGCCGCAATTCTACTTCGCAGCGGAAAAGTTCTCATTGTCGGCGGTTCCGACAACCGCGATTGGCACGGGGAATATGCGAGCGCCGAAATCTACGATCCCGCCTCTGGGGCATTTGCCGCGACTGGCGCGATGAATACTTCTCGCTTCAAGATCCCCGGAGCCGCCGCGCTCCTGCCAAATGGCAGAGTGCTAGTCGCCGGCGGCGGCCCGTTTGCCGAGCTATATGACGAAACCACGGGCACGTTTACGAGAGTTCCAGGCTCGCTGGGAGCCGCGCGCTTCTTCGCCTCGGCAACGCTCCTGCCCGGCGGCAAGGCACTGATCACCGGAGGCTACGCCGAAAGTGGAGGCAATCTTCCCGCCACGCCCGCCGCCTGGGTCTACCAACCCAGTAGTGCCTCATCCTCCGACTGAGCACTCCTCTGACGATCGTCAGCCTGGATTTCACGGCG